>Ga0247837_1000717_pt1 | contig 71704 bp, 78 predicted proteins | sample LaCtaG_2_FD_187115 | JGI IMG/M metagenome (GOLD analysis project Ga0247837, IMG submission 187115) | Freshwater microbial communities from meromictic Lake La Cruz, Castile-La Mancha, Spain - LaCruzMarch2015_14.5m | ecosystem: Environmental > Aquatic > Freshwater > Lake | place: Spain: Castile-La... | reverse complement strand
CGCTTGATATCCAATAGCAATTGAACTAATTCCTTGTCCTGTTTGTCCCGCTTGATAACCGATTGCGATTGCATTTATTCCTTGTGTATATTGTCCTGTTGAATCGCCAATAGCAATAGAATATTGACCTTGATAACTTGAACCAGCATTATTTCCAATTGCAACAGCATATGTTGATAATATATATGTTGAATTAGTATTATCCCAATATAATATATTTCCATAATTTGTTCCCGTTATTAATGGTCCAGTTGGTCCTGTATTTCCCGTTGGTCCAGATATTGAACTATTTGAATATGTTATTTCTTTTGTTGATGTATCATAAACTAAAAAATTTGTTGTTGATGTTGACGTTGATAATGGGGATACAAAAAAACCTGAATTTGCTGAATTTAATTCTGTACCACTTGCATTTAAAATTATTGAATTATCATATTGATAACTATATCCTGCTTGATATCCAAAAGCAATTGAATTATCTCCTTGACCTGTATATCCCGCTTGAATTCCAATCGCTATTGCTCCCGAACCTTGTCCTGATTGTCCTGCTTGATAACCGATAGATATTGCTCCTGAACCTTGCGTATATAGTCCTGCACTAGAACCAATTGCAATACAATTTTGACCTTGTGTATATTGTCCTGCTCTAAAACCCAAAGCAATAGAACCTGAATCTTGATATAATTGTCCTGCTTCATATCCTAATGCGACATTTCTTCTATTTTGCCCGGTTTGTCCCGCATAATATCCAATAGCTAATGCTCCTGCAGATTGACTGTATTGTCCTGCTCCTGGTCCAACAGCAATACAATTTTGATTTTGACCACTATATCCCGCTTGATAACCAATAGCAATTGAGTCATAACCTTGACTATTATATCCTGCTTGATATCCAATAGCAATTGAATTATCTCCTTGTCCTGATTGTCCCGCTTGATATCCAAGAGCAATTGAACTAATTCCTTGTCCTGATTGTCCTGCTTGATAACCAATTGCAATCGAACCTGTATTTTGATTAAATTCTCCCGCTTGATAACCAATTGCAATCGCTTGTGAACTTTGTAAAACTTGTCCTGCGTTATATCCAAAAGCAATTGAATTATCTCCTTGTCCCGATTGTCCCGCTTGATATCCAATAGCAATTGAACTAATTCCTTGTCCTGTTTGTCCCGCTTGATATCCAATTGCAATTGCTCCTGAACCTTGTCCTGTTTGTCCCGCTTGATATCCAATCGCAATTGCTCCTGAACCTTGTCCCGTTTGTCCCGCTTGATATCCAATTGCAATTGCTCCTGAACCTTGTGAATTTTGTCCCGCTTGATATCCAATTGCTATTGCATTTGTTCCTTGTGTATTTAATCCTGCTTGATATCCAACAGCAATTGAAGCTAATTTTTGGTAATTTGCTCCTGCTTGATAACCTATTGCTGTTGTTAGTGATGAACTAAGAGTATTAAGAGTATTAAGATTATTATATCCTGCTTGATATCCAATAGCAATTGCTCCTGTACCCTGACTCTGATTTCCTGCTTGATAACCAATTGCTATCGCTTGTGCTTGTTGAGCTATATATCCTGCTCCTGAACCTAATCCTATATTTCTAGAATAGAACTCAGCATATTGACCTGCTTGATAACCAATATAAATGGATTCTATACCTGTTCGATTTAATCCTGCTTGATATCCAATTGCTATTGAATTGCTTCCTTGACTACTATATCCTGCTTCAACTCCAATAGCAATTGATGCTGAACCTTGACTACTTCCCGAACTGATTCCAATTGCAATTGCTCCTGAACCTTGAGTGCCAAATCCTGCTTGATAACCAATTGCTATTGCATTTTGACCTTGTTTTGTTTGTCCCGCATTTATTCCCATTGCAATTGAATTTAATCCTTGTCCTGTTTCTCCTGCTTGATAACCAATTGCAATTGCTCCTGAAGCTTGTGTTGACTGTCCTGCTTGATAACCGATTGCAATAGAATTTTGACCTTGTGTTGCCTGTCCCGCTTGATATCCAAAAGCAATTGAATTTAATCCTTGTCCTGTTTGTCCTGCTTGATAACCAATTGCAATTGCTCCTGAACCTTGTCCCGTTTGTCCTGCTTGATAACCGATTGCAATTGCTCCTGAACCTTGTCCTGATTGTCCTGCTTGATAACCAATTGCTATCGCTTGTGAACTTTGATTAAATTCACCCGCTTGATAACCGATTGCAATCGATTGTGAACTTTGTGAAACTTGTCCTGCGTTATATCCAAAAGCAATTGAACTATCTCCTTGTCCTGATTGTCCCGCTTGATATCCAATAGCAATTGAACTAATTCCTTGTCCTGTTTGTCCCGCTTGATAACCGATTGCGATTGCATTTATTCCTTGTGTATATTGTCCTGTTTGTTCGCCAATAGCAATAGAATATTGACCTTGATAACTTGAACCAGCATTATTTCCAATTGCAACGGCATATGTTGATAATATATATGTTGAATTAGTATTATCCCAATATAATATATTTCCATAATTTGTTCCTGATATTGCTAGTGATGGTCCAGTTGGACCTGTATCTCCTGTTGAACCAGATATTGAACTATTTGAATATGTTATTTCTTTTGTTGTTGTATCATAAACTAAAACATTTGTTGTTGATGTTGATGTTGATAATGGGGATACAAAAAAACCTGAATTTGTTGAATTTAATGTTGAACCACTTGCATTTAAAATTATTGAATTATCATATTGATAACTATATCCCGCTTGATATCCTAAAGCAAGCGAATAATCACCTTGACCTGTATATCCCGCTTGAAGTCCAATTGCTATTGAATTGCTTCCTTGACCTCCCGCTTGAAGTCCGATGGCTATTGCACCAGAACCTTGACTACTATACCCCGCTAATCTTCCTATTGCAATTGATTCAAAGCCTTGACTAATTTCTCCTGCGTTAAATCCAATAGCTATTGCACTACTTCCTTGACTATTATATCCTGCTTTATATCCAATAGCTAAAGAATTACTTCCTTGACCTGAATATCCTGCTTGATATCCTATTGCAATAGAATTTGCGTTTTGACCGTAATATCCTGCTTGATATCCTAAAGCTAAAGAATTACTTCCTTGACCTGTATATCCCGCTTGATAACCTATAGCTATTGAATTACTTCCTTGGCTATTATATCCCGCTTGATTTCCAAATGCAAGAGAATTTATTCCTTGACCTGTATATCCCGCTATATATCCCAATGCTATTGCTCCAGAACCCTGAACTGTATATCCTGCTTCAAATCCTATCGCAACGGCATTTATTCCTTGACTACTATATCCTGCATATCTCCCTATTGCCATTGCACCTGAACCTTGACTATTCAATCCCGATAGAACTCCTATTGCTATTGCTCCAGAACCTTGAGTATTTTGTCCTGCTCCAACACCTAAACTAATGGCATTTATCCCTTGACTATTTTCTCCTGCTACATAACCAAAAGCAATTGCTCCTGAACTTTGACCTGTATATCCCGCTTCAAATCCTATTGCAATAGCATTTGTTCCTTGAGAAAAACGTCCAGCATATCTCCCTATTGCAACTGCTCCAGTAGCTTGAGTATATTGTCCTGCTCCATATCCAACAGCTACTGTACTTCCTCCTTGATAATTGCTTGCTGCTCCAAATCCTATGGCAACTGCTCCCGCTCCTTGTGAATTTTCGCCAGCTTGATAACCTATTGCTACTGACAAATTTTGTTGACTTGTGTATCCTGCCAGATATCCTATCGCAATGGACCCTACACCTTGACCGGTATATCCTGCTTGAGTTCCTATTGCTATTGAATTGCTTCCTTGACTACTATATCCTGCTTGATATCCTAATGCAACTGAACGTATGCCTTGACCGGTATATCCTGCTTGAGTTCCTATTGCTATTGAATTGCTTCCTTGACCAGTATATCCTGCTTGATATCCAATCGCTATTGATCCTGAACCTTGACTACTATATCCTGCTTGATTACCCATTGCTATTGCATTTGTTCCTTGTGTATATTGTCCTGCTTGTTCGCCAATAGCAATAGAATATTGACCTTGATAACTTGAACCGGCATTATTACCGATTGCAACAGCATATGTTGATAATATATATGTTGAATTAGTATTATCCCAATATAATATATTTCCGTAATTTGTTCCCGATATTGATACTGATGGTCCAGTTGGACCCGTATAACCAGTTGAACCAGAAGAAGACCCAATAGCTTCACTAACACCACTGCTATTTACAATGTATAAAACATCATTTACCGCATCATACCATAAAGTTCCTGAAATCCCACCGCTTGGATCAGTTGAATTTGAAGATATAATAATACCATTTGAATTATATAAACCTTTGATATATAAGTCTCCAACTTGATTATCATAAAAAAATGTTAAATCACTTGTTAGACCTTGATTTGTTGAATATGGAACAGAACCTGTTGGTCCATATATATTAAATAAAGGAAGATTTAAACTCATTAATATAATAAATTATTATATATTATTTTATTATATATAAATTTTATTATATATAATAAAATTTATAATTATTAATTATTTTAATAATTGCCTGAATATTGATTTGTATAATTTACATATTGGGATGATTTAAAACCTTCATTAGTATGTATATTTGCAGAATTAATATTTAAAAAAACCATATTATCATAAGATTTTTTTATTAAATTTGGATTTTGATTACATTGTGTTTTGTAATTATACCAAAAATTTCTTGTGACGCCAATAGAAGATGGTGTTCCTGCTTTCATTGAACCACTAAAAGTATTATTATCTATTGAATTAATATAAGATTGAATACTTCTTATTTTTTTAGGTCTTCCAGCCATATTTTATAAAAATATAATAATATAATAATATAATAATATAATAATATAATAATATAATATAAATAATAAAAAAATATAATAAAAAAAATATAAAAATAATTATTAATTTACATTTTAATAATTATTAATTTACATTTTAATAATTATTAATTTACATTTTAATAATTATTTATATTAAAATATGGTTGTTATATTTTATTTTTAAGAAATTTTTCTTGTGGGTATACTACTTTCAACAATATATATACTATTTTCTGTAATAATAATATAACAATTATTGCTTTTATAAAATTTTTGTATTGGGGAAGTATATTCATCAGCAGATTTAACGAGTAATTTTTCATTTGTTCCTTCTTTCATTCCAATCAAACATTTTTTTTCTAAACTAAAACTCCAATAATCCATTAATATTGCCTTGTCCTCAACAATTGCTAATCTACAAGCATGTTGTAATGTCAAATCATCAGGTAATTTAGAAATAGTTGATAAAGTATTTTCAGATGATGACATAATATATAATTGTATTATTATAATCTTTAAATACTTATTATTAAATATTAACTAATATTATTTTTTTTCTAATTTTTTTATTTTTTAATTTATTTTTATTATTATGATTATTTTTTATAAAAATTCTTGAATATTCTTTTAATAACATATTTTTAATAAAAACATAAACTTTATTAATAATGTTTTCATCACATTTACCGGAAATCAGAACACTACCCGTTCTAAAAATCATAAAAGAAATAATAACATCATTTTCAGATTTTTTATTTTCTTTTATTGTCATATTATTTGTTTGATGTCCAGACATATTATCGGTAATATAATTATAATAAAATTTACATTGTAATCCTGGATAAGAACAGCAAGGGTCATAAATACATTGAATTTTATATTTATATTTCAATCTGTTATACAAAACTTCTTGATTTATATAAAATCCACAATTAAAATTTGAATTAATTAAAACAATTTCATTTTTTTTACTATAATTTAAATTTTCTCCTAAAAATGGTCTTAATGATATCAATATAAATTCTAAAATTTCACAATAAACAATATCATCTTTTATTCCGGGTATTTCTAATTTCCCTGTATTGAAAAATTTTGTATGAAATTCTTTAAATACATCATTTACTTTAATTCGTAAAATTAATACTAAACAATTATAAAATGCTCCTTTTTCTTTACTTCTAAAATTTAAAATATCTTTACTTGAAATTCCAACTGAAATTTTTCGTATATCCTTAAATTTTACTCTTCCTGTTGGATTTTTAATATTTTTTAATATTTTTTGTTCATAATAACTACAATTATTTAATTTTGTCAATAAAAAGTTTAATTCTTCTTCCGTTTTACAACTATATTTTATTTGTTTTTTTATAATGCCATTTTCAGGTTTATTATAAGATAAAATATTAATATTCCAAAATAATTCTTTTAAATCAATTTCTTTATTTAAATAAGCTAATTTTGATTTTGTTGATATATATAATTCAGTTGATTTAATATTTAATGTATTTTGAGTTTCATCATATTTTTCATTTTCATCCTCATCGTTTAAATTTATTTCTTCTTCATCATCCGATATATTATCCGATGAAGAAGAAGTTTCATTGTAATCTTGTATTTCATTATCATTATTTTTTGTTACTAAGAAATCTAACCATTTATCGTCAATTATATCCATATTATCTATATTATCTATATTATTATCTATAATTATATTTAAATGTATTTAAAATAAATCATTTTTAAATTTAAAATTTTATGTTTTTCAAATAATTTTTATTTCCATATTTTCATATTTTCATATTTTGATTATTTTCAATAAAATGAATAAAATTAATTATAAAATAACCGATATTATAATCTATTTTACAATCTTGAATATGAATAGTATTATTTACTATATTTAAAAAATCACAGTTTAAAAAAGGAGTATTTAAAAATTTAAAAATTAAAAAATTAATAAAATCATTCAATAAACATTTTTTATCGATACAAAATTTTAAACTTAATTTTTCAATGTTTTCAATAATTTTATTTAAAGATATTTTCTTTTTTTCTTCTTTTAAAAAAACACATTTTTTTATTTTATTTAACAAATCATCGAAAATTGTATTATCAATAAACAATTCATTTGAATTTATAATTTCTTTATGTTTTGCTTGCATAAAATTTATCATACTTCTAATATCATAATTAAATTTTTTTTGTATTATATATAATGTTTCTTTATTAAAATTTAAATTTTCATTAATATTTATATTATCTAAAAAATTAATAATTTTATCTTTATTTAATTGATTAAATCGTAAACATACAAATTCATTTTTTAATCCTTCGTCAATTTTTGAAATATAATTACATATTAAACAAAAACGGACATTTTTATAATAATTTTGTAATAAATATTTTAATGCTTGCTGTGCGTTTTTTGTCATATAATCACATTCATCTAAAATTACGAATTTCATACCATTTAAAAACATTGATTTTGAAATAACAAAATTATAAATTTGAGTTCGTATAATATCTATTCCTCTATCATCACTTGCATTTAAATGAATAATTAATTCTTTGTGATTTTGATTATTTTTTATTTGATAAGCTTTAATTAAATTTATTATAGCTGTTGTTTTTCCACAACCAGGAAATCCATAAAAAATTAAATTAGGAAAATAAGAAGTTTCAATAATGTTATTTAAAATTGTTTTATTGATATCATCCAAAATAACATCTTCAAATTGTGTTGGTCTATATTTTTCAACAAAAGGTATATATTTATTATTCATTTATCTTTTATTTAAATTAAATTTTTATATTCTTTCACCATTTTATACTTTTTATGAAAAAAATATCAATAACTTATATTAAAAAATAAAAATGAAATGAAATATTAACAAAATAAATCACTAAAGTAAAAGATAAAATGAATACAAATTACAATTTAGGATATTTAGAAATTATTATTGGTCCAATGAAAAGCGGAAAAACATCAAAACTAATTGAAGTGTATAAACAATATAAATATTGTAATACAAAAATTTGTGTAATAAATCATATTTTTGACACAAGATATAGTAATAATGAAGTTGTAAGTCATGATGGAATTAAAATACCGTGTATAATGACAAAAAATATACGAGATATTTTAATTCAACAAGATATTTTAGGTTATGAAGTTATATTAATAAACGAAGGACAATTTTTTGAAGATTTATATGAATGTGTTATTGAATTACTTGAATTTAATAAAAAAATTTATATCTCTGGTCTTGACGGAGATTATAAAAAAAATAAAATTGGAAGTATATTGGATTTAATTCCACATTCAGATAATGTCATAAAAATAACTTCATTATGTGGAATATGTAAAAATGGAACAAAAGCAATATTTTCTAAAAGAATTACAAAAGATAACGAACAAATTGTTATTGGTGTTGATAATTATATTCCAGTTTGTAGAAAATGTTATTATGATTAATTATTATTAATATTACAATATATCGAATAATACTGAATAATATGAATAATACCGAATAATTTTTATTTTTTTACTTTAAAATTTTATTTATTTTACACCTTTTAACATTTTAAATGCCGATTATTTATATAAATAATATATAATATATAATGAAACCAATAATATTTGTTTACATATCTTTATTAGTTATAATTTGTTTTTTAATTATATATCATTTATATAAAATAATGACAAACAAACCAATATATGCTATTGCGGTATTTAATGACGGTATTAAGGGATATGTTAAATTTAGTGAAGATTTAACTAATAATAGGGTAAAAATAGATTTAAATATTAACGGTTTAATCCCTAATTCTTTACACGGGTTTCACGTTCATGAAGCAGGGGATTTAACTGATAAATGCACTAGTATGTGTGCTCACTTTAATCCTTATGGAAATACTCATGGATGTCCTGGTATGTATAAAAGACACGTAGGCGATTTAGGTAATATAAAAACAAATAATAAAGGTGATGCAAGATACACATTTTATGATAATGTTATTAGACTTAGAGGAACTAAGTGTAATATTCTCGGTAGGGGGGTAATTATTCATGAAGATGAAGACGACTGCGGAAAAGGTGGAAATTCTGAAAGTTTAAAAACAGGCAATGCAGGTAAGAGAATTGCTTGTGCGGTTATTGGTTTTTCAAAAGAAAATTTTACGTAAATATATATTTTATATGAAGTAAAATAGGCGTTTAAAATATAAAAAATTTTATTTATTTGAAAATTTTATTTATTTAAAAATTTTATTTGAAAAATAATATTTTTAAACTATTTAAACTAAAATTTAATTAAATAATTAAATGAATATTCCAAAAAAAAGAGGACCAAAAAGTAAAAAAATAAAAGAACAAGAACAACAAGAAAAACTAGAACAACAAGAAGATAGAAATAAAAACGAAGAACAGGAACAAGAAGAAAAACAACAAGATGAAAATGAAAATGAATTATTAATAGAAAAAATTCCAAAAAAAAGAGGAAGAAAACCAAAAGGAGGAAAAATTATAAATTCAACAACAACAATTGAATATAATAAAAATGATGGGGATAATAAAACTTTTTTAAAACCTAATATTATTTTACACTTAAAATGTTTTTTAAGTGATATTAATAATGATGAAACATTAAATAATCCCGTATCATTTAATTTTACAAAAGATAAAACAGATTATGAATATATTCAAAATGATAAGGAAATATTAAATTCTTCTAACCATAAACCAGCAAAGCACGAAACAAACCAAACAATTAATGATATTAATCATAATACATATTATTCATTATTAAAAAATTCAAAAGATAGTGAAGAAAATGAAAGTGCAGATGATGAAAATAATTTAAATGGAGATAGTAAAGAAATTTTTAAAAAATTAAAACAATTAGAAATAAATTTACATTTAAATAATTGTTTTGATAAAAAATCATCTTGTTTTTGGGATACTTATGATTTTGATAATCCAGCAATTTATATTCCAATGTGTTATTCGTTAAATAATACAATTAACGTGTATGGTTGTTTTTGTAGTCCTGAATGTGCATGTGCTTATTTAATGAATGAAAATTTAGATAATGCAACTAAATTTGAAAGATATCAATTATTAAATCATATTTATACGAAAATATATAATTATAAAAAAAAAATTAAACCAGCACCAAATCCATATTATACACTAAATAAATATTATGGAAATTTAAATATACAAAAATATCGTTCTCTACTACAAAACGAAAGATTATTTTTAATTGTTGATAAACCTTTAACGAGAATAATGCCTGAATTGATTGAAGATAATGATGAATATATTTTAAACAAAAAATTAATTCCTTGTAATACATCAACAAAAACAACATATCAAATTAAAAAAAAAAATCAAAAGAAAACTCAAACTAAAAATAATATTTTAAGTGAAAATTTTGGAATAAATACTGAAATTAACGAATAAAATTTGTTGAAAATTTATTTCTCATTTGTTTATATATTTCTTGGTTTACGGTATTCAATTTTATATTTTCTTCTTGTTTATTCAAATTTTTTATTCCATTCCATTCTCTTATGATATTCAAAATATTATTATCGTGCTCAATTAGTTTTATTATAATTTCATTTCTGGATAATGTTGTTTGTCTTGAAATAATATTTATATTTTCTTCTTCATACTTTGTTTCATTCTTTATTTCATTTTTCATATTTCGTTCTTCATTATTTTCTTCTTCCATATTATTTGTTAATATTCTGTCATTATATTTTATTTTTAATTTATTAAACACATTAATAAATATTTATAAACAATTTAAAATTTAAAATATAAAATATATTAAATTTAAATGTTTTTCTTACAATTTTTTTTATTAAATACTAATTTTTTTTTATTTTTTCATTTAATACTATTTATTTTTTCTCTTCAAAATAAAATAAATAACATTTATGACGATCATGATAATGTTGTTGATGTTGTTGATGACAATGTAGATGGTTATAAAGAAAAAGATGAAGATGAAGAAAAAGAAGAAGAATATGAAGATGAAAATGAAAATGAAAATGGGGATGAAAAAGAAGAAAAAAAAGATGAAGAAAAAGAAGAAGAAGAAGAATATGAAGATGAAAATGGGGATGAAAAAGAAGAAGAAGAAGAAGATGATGAAGAAGAAGATGAAGAAGATGATGATGAAGAAGATGAAGAAGAAGATGAAGATGAAAATGAGGATGAAGATGAAGATGAAGATGAATGTCAAGATGAAAATGAGGATGAAAATGAAGATGAAGATGAATGTCAAGATGAAAATGAGGATGAAAATGAAGATGAATGTGAAGATGAAGATGAAATAAAAAAACAACAAGAAGTAAAATATATTCCTAAAATGAATGACTTTAAATTTAATAAACTCATATTTAATCAAATAAATAATTTATGTTATTTTTTTGCTTATTTAGAAATATATTATAAAAATGTAAAAAATTTATTTTATTTTTTTAAAAATAATATTTTAAAAAATCAAAATAAAAAAAACATTAATTATAACGTTTATTTTATAAATAATGGTTCAATAACATTAAATATAAAAATAGAAAATGAAAATGATTTTAAAAACATTAAATATAAAGAAATAGAAGAAACTTTAAACTATGATATTATTATTTTAAATAAAAATAAAAATTGTTTTACTTTTTATGATATTGAAGAGTTGAAAAATGTTAATTTAAATGATAAAGAAGAAGAGGTAAAATACTCATTTATAAATATTGAATTATCCCATAAAGAAAAAATTTATGACATTAAATTAAAAAAAAAAGATGAATATAATTATTTATTTAATAAAAATAAAATAAATAAATATTTTTTTTATTATTTTTTAAAAAATAATTGTAATTTAAATGAAATTTTTAATGAAGATTATAAATATAATATTGAATTAATTGATAATAATATCAATGTTTTAAATATGAATGAAAAACAAGAATTAATATTATGCAATAATGATTATATTATTCAATAAAAATAAAAATAAGATGAAAAAAATATTTTAATTTTTTGGGCGAAAAAAATAACTAAGTATAAAAATAGAATAATGACAGAATAAAATAATATAAAAATATTAATTATGTTAATAGATAGTTTAGAAATGACAGAAAATGCTTTTCAAACTAATAATTCTATTCAAAAACTTTTTGAAAAAGAATTGCAGGATTTTGATAAAAATGAAGAAGAATTAAAACCAAAAATGCATAAATTGAAAAATAAATGGGTTTTATGGTGTCATTACCCGGATGATAAAGAATGGACGAATATAAATAATTATAAAGAAATTTGTTTATTTGAATATATTGAGGATGTAATTATTATTATGAATAGTATTCCAGAAATATTGTTGGTTTCTTGTTATTTTTTCTTAATGAAAGAAAAAATTAAACCAATACGTGAAGAAGAAATAAATCGTTACGGTGGAACATTCAGTTATAGAATATCAAATAAGAATGCTTTTCACAGTTGGAAAGAATTATCTTATGTATTATTAGGAAATACAATAAGTAGTAATAATAATTTTATGACAAATATAAATGGAATATCAATTTCACCCAAAAAAAATTTTTGTGAATTAAAAATTTGGATGAAAAATTGTGATTATAAAAATCCAGAATTAATAACTGATGAAATTAAATATTTGAGTTCAACAAAATCATTATTTATCGTCCACAAACTTGATTTTTAAAGTATTTCTTTTAATTTCATTATTTGGTCATTATTTAAAATAGTTGGAAATTCAACATCAAAAATAATAATTAAATTACCTTTATATTTATCTCTTTCTAAACCTAAATTAGGTATTACTTTTTGGTATTTTGGATAAATAATAATTCCACTATTATTATTTAATGTATATATTTTTTTATTAATATATTCTAAATCAAATGAAAATCCACATAACGCTTCTTTAAGCGTTAAACTTATATTATAAATTAAATCTAAACCATTTCGTGTAAATTTTGTGTCATTTTTAACTTCAATAATAATTTTTATATCACCTTTTAAAAGTTCATTTATTTTATTTCCTTTTTCTTTTAAAATAATAATTTCACCATTATCAATACTTTTTGGTATATTTATATATAAAACTTCCTTTTCATGAATTTTAATATCATTTTCAATATTCCATCTTTCAATTTCACAAGGTAAAATACAACCTTCTAAAACTTGAATCATATTTATTGTTATATTTTTTATAATTGGTGTTGGTTTATTCATTTTTTCATGAATATGAACTGGTATTCCATTATGAAAAATTTTTATATTTGACGGCATTTGCATATTTTTATTTACATTATTAAATAAACCGCCTCCAAATGCACCAAAAGGACCAAATGGATTATTAAATAACTCTTCAAATATTGGACTATTAAATAAATCTTCATTTGAATTCATATTCATATTCATATTCATATTCATATTCATCATATTTTTTTTCATATGATATTCTTGTCTTTTTTCTTCATTGCCTAAAACATCATATGCTTCATTTATTTTTTGTGTCATTTCAATTGATTCATTTGTATTATTATTTTTATCTGGATGAAAATTCAATTGTAATTTTCTATATGATTTTTTTATTTCTTCTTGACTTGCATTTTCATTCACATTTAAAATTTTGTAATAATCCATTATTTTAATATTTATTTATTAAAAGATATACTTAAATTATTATTAACGAATTGTTAATAATAATTTATATAATTATGTAAAATCAAATTAAATAAACACTCAAAACACAAATATAAAAATTTTAAAATAATTATTATTATAAAGATGAATATAAAAAGAAAAATAAATAAGTTGTAAGACAAGAAAAAATGAATTATAATTTATTTATTGATAAATATCAACCAATATTTTTAGATGATTTTTATTTAAAAAAAGAATTATTTAATCTTTTAAAAACTTTAATTCAAACGAATAATTTAAATATTTTATTTATTGGAAAAATTGGAACAGGAAAAACAACTTTATTAAATGCTTTAATTAAAGAATATTATAAAGATATCAATAATTATGAAACAAATATTTTAAAAATAAATACTATCAAAGAACACGGAATAAATTATTATAGAAATGATGTTAAAAGTTTTTGTCAAACTTGTTCTACAATAAAAAATAAAAAAAAAATTATTATTATTGATAATTTAGATTTGTTAAACGAACAAAGTCAACAAATTTTTAGATTTTGTATTGATAAATATAATTCAAACATTAATTTTATTTCTTCGTGCACTAATATTCAAAAAGTCATTGAAAATTTAAAATCACGAATATATATTATTAATCTTGAACCTTTACATACAGAAAATATTAAAAAAATATTTTATAAAATACAAACCAACGAACAGATACTTATTGAAGATGAAAATGTTATCGAATTTATTTTAAAAATATCTAATCATAACATTAAAATTATGATTAATTATATGGAAAAATTTAAACTATTAAATGATAATATTACATTAGATATTGCTAAAAAAATATGCTGTAATATTAGTTTTTTAATTTTAGAAAAATATATTCAAATGGTTAAAGAATGTAATTTATCTGAATCGATAAAAATTATATATGAAATTTATGAAAAAGGATATAGTAATATTGATATTCTTGATAATCTTTTTAATTATATAAAAATTACTGAATTATTGGATGATCACGAAAAATATATTTTTATTCAACATATATGTAAATATATTGCTATTTTTTATAATATCAATGAAGATATCATTGAATTAATATTATTTACTAATGATATAATAAAATTATTTAACAAATAATAAAATAATATTACTATCTCTATTATAATGGATACTCAATTATTTAAAATAAAATTCCCAAAAGAAGAATTATTTCAATTTCTTAATAATGTATGTGAAAAAAATAATGAATATTATATTTTAAATAATGAATCATATAAAAAATCAATTTATTTAAATATTCTTTCTCCTTTTTTAGAAAATCTCAAAAATTGTTATTATCAATCAAAAAAATTTTATATCGAAAGAACAATGAATTATAATAATTATATTACCATTATACGACAAATTTGTAAATCTAACAATATTTCATTAATAAAAATAATAAAATATTATAAATCAACTTATCATATCGAATATCATATTTATGATAAAAACTAAAAAATACAATCTAAATAAAAGGTAAATAACGCATTGTTTCATTATCATACATTTCAACTCGAAACGAATTATTATATCCTTTTACAAATACAACATCATTATTATATATTTCATCACAACCATAATCACTCGTGCACGATTTTTTTTTATATATAATTGGTAATTTTACATTATTTTTTTCTTCTTGTGTAAAATAATTCCATTTATATCTATTTGAAAATAACGGTTTTCCCATTAAAGGTAATATTTTTTTTTCTTTATCATTTAAACTTATTAAAATTCCTATTTGTCTATAATTTGTATCAATTGATGATGTATTTATATTTATCGGGATTCCTCCACAATTTCCCATTGATTGAATATATCTATTATCTTTTAATGGTGGAACATATGGATTTAATAACACATCATTTGATAAATTTGTATAAGAATTATTTGGTTTTACAAAATATCCATATCCATTTGAATATTCATGAGGGTTCATACTTCGTTCTTCTTCAACAATTATAATTTTTTCATTCGAACACTTTGTTGTATTTTTTTTATTTTGAATTATTAACGAACTATAATAAATAAAAAAACAAACTATAATTAAAATTATAATTATTATAATAATAGATAAAGTTATAAATTGATTATTTGTAAATTGAATTGTTATATTATTATTTTGAAATCCTCTTTTTTTCATATATTTTAATATCATATTTTATTTTTCTTCTTGGTTTGTTTATTTTTCTTCTTGGTTTGTTTATTTTTCTTCTTGATTTGTTTTTTTTTATTATACTTCTTTGTTTTCGCCATAAAAAGCCCAAGCTTTTTATTAGTCTTATTTTTTTTAAATCCACCTGTCTCTGTCTTTAAAGTTTTATTTTTATGTATTTGTTCTGTTAAGATTGAATTTTGAGGTTTTGGCAAGTTTGCCAATTCTTCAAACGTTCTTTTTTTAATATTTTGAAGATTTGTATTTTCAGCATTTTTATTTTCCATCAGTTTTATGTTTTTATTTATTATTTCTTGTATTATTTCTTGTATTTTTTTTTTATCTAATATTTCATTTGCTATTGTTTGAATTAAATTTTCTAATTCATTTCCATAAAAAACTTCATTTTCAAAATAAAAATAATATAATAATATGTTATAAAAATCATCAAAAAATTGATGAAAAAAACGAAGACGAAAAAGAAAAAAATCTATATTTTTTTTTAATAAATCATATAAATTATATGTATTTTCATTATCTTTATCATAAAAATTAGCTTCTTCTTCACAAAATTCCAATATTTTTAGAATTTCATTCTCGTTCTCATTTTTTATTTCATCTATAATTTCATTATAAATTTCATTACCAATTTCATTATCATCATTAAGTTCCATTTTATTATTATCTATATCACTTTCATTATCATTAACGACTTCCATTTTATTATTATCTATATCACTTTCATTATCATTAACAACTTCCATTTTATTATTATCTGTTTTTCCACCAGTTATCATTTTTCCAATTTCAAAAAAACTTTTTGAACCATAATTATTAAAATTTGATTTTAAACTATATAAATTATTTTTTAAAGTATATTTTTTATTAAAACACAATTTATATGTATTATCTTTATTTTTAATAATCAAACGAATTAAAGTAAAATTTTTTTTCATATCTATAATTTTATTTTTTATTATTGAAGAATCCTCCAAATCACTTGGATTATCTAATTTTAATTTAAATTTTAATAATTGTCTTTGTATAGTGATGTAATCAGCAAAAATATTTTCATAAAATATTGTTGGAAAAACAAAAATATCACTATATCCTGAAACAGAAAAACTTATTGGTGTTGGTTCATTATTCTTATTTTTTAATATTTCAATAGATTTAATTATTTCCTTATTGTTTTTTATAATTAATTCCTTTTCTTTATTAAATTTTATTTTATTTTTGTCTTTAATATTTATATTTTTATTTTCATCATAATTATAGTATTCAACATATTTTGCATTTGAAAGGGTATAATTTAAATTTAACATAATACAGAATAAAGCAACAACTTTATCGCATGTTGATATACAATATGTTTTGCCTGGATTAAGATTTTTCCATATGAGCATAAATAAAACTTGTAATACATCTCCCATTTCTTTACAAACAAGTAAAGCATTACAAACAAGTAAATTTTCCTCTTTATTTTTACTTATTTTTTTATTATTAATTTCTATTAATTTATCATTTATTAAATTATTTTTTTTTATATTTCCACCAAAAAAATCAATTTCTTTTTTTTCAATAATTTTAATTCTATTGGTTATTTCAAAATCATTAATATTTATTTTAAATTCATATTTTGGATTTTCATTTATTTTTTTGCTTTCAACAACTGAATTAATAAATCCAAAAAAATTAAGAAATTTTTTTGTAAATTTAATTTTTTCATTAATTTCAGGAAAATTAATACTATTTGTATTTGATTTTCTTAATGCTGGGTCCAAAACTTCATTTGCAAAATTAGTGCAATATTCAAGGTTGTCATCAATAAAATAGGAAGAATTAAGTCCAGATTCTTGAAAACAAAAATCAATATTTATTTTTTTTGTTTTTGAATTTGATATTTTCGTCCATTCAAATTTTTCTATTTTTTCTTTGGCGGAATCAAAAAATTTTTCTTCAATTTTCAATAAATCATTAGGTATAGTTGTTTCTTCTTTAAAATAACTAACATAGGCTATTTTTATGACACTTCCTGAAATGTTGTTTCCTCCTGAAACTCCTCCGTCTTTCATCATATCCAATACTCTTAATCGTCGTTGTGCTTCAATAAAATCATTCTTATTATTCTCATCATTTATTCTTTCAATAATATCATAATCATTATTGTTCTTAACAAAATATTTAAAATCATTTATTGGAAATTCAACACTATTAATTAAAATTTGATTGTCTGTAAAATCAACAATAATTTCATTATTACTCATATATATATATAATTCTTAATAAATGTTCTTTTCTTATGAAATATAATTAAATCAATATTTAATTATATTTACGGTTTTGGCAGGGCTCGAACCTGCGACCTTTCGATTAACAGTCGAATGCACTAACCAACTGTGCTACAAAACCATTTAAAGTATTATTTTATAATACTTAATTATTCATTTAATTTTTTTTTAAATTGTTTTTTATGAAAATATATAATTTAATTATAATTAATTAAAATATAAATGATATTTTATAATTCATCGATACTTATCATTATTGAATATTTCTTTAATTATATCTCTAATATCAACCCATATTAGTTTTTTTCTTAATTTTGTTTGATTTTTTGTTATTTCTTTATTCTCATCAAAAATTGCAAATTTTACATTAAATGGAAAATTCATAAGTAATAATTATTTATATTATTTTTCTAATACAGTTATGAGTATTTTACATAAACATAAACTTACACGAAAACGACTCCGAAGTAAATAAAAAAACTTATAATGGATGTTTTAATTGAATAACATTATCTTTTGGTGCAACCATTAAAGGACGAACACCCCATAAAGGAGATTTTAAATTAGTAGCCCACCATCCAACAATTCCTCTTGATGTTTCAACATCATTATTAATAATATTATCGTATCCTTCTTCTTTTTGATTTGGTATATTTGCCGTTAATATATATTTTGATAAAATACAATTTGACTTTAATATTTGAATTTTATTCATTCTTAAATAATATTCATATTTTCTTCTTATTAACAATTCTTTCAAAGGAATATATAATCCATAAGTATCATCACTTAAATTTAAATATTCATCACTCATTAAATTATCGATTAATATTTTATTTCCATTTATATTTTTAACGCCAATAAATGAACCATCAACTAATTTTATTTCATTATTTTCTATTTTATCATTTAGCCATCTATCAAAAACACCTAAAAATTGAGGTTGATATGTCATATCTTGTGAAATATTGATTTCCATAAATTGAATTAATTCTTTTAAACATTGATTTTCTTTCATTGATCCAATAAAATTAATATTTGGATAAAAATCGTGATATGTGCTGGTTATATTTTTATCTAATGTTTCACAAACAAAAACTTGACTTACATTATTTATATTATTTTCGTATAAATCAATTAAATTTTTAAAACATAAAAAAGATATTGGAACATTTATTCCCCCATAAATATTTAATAATTTAATTATTCCTAATTGACGAATATATGATTTCATAGGTTCAGCAACTTCATTTAAATTAATATTCCAATTTGGAATTATTTTTTTAAATGATGAATCATTTATTATACAAATGTGGAATGATGAACTACAATGTTGAATTATACTTTTTAATGTAAAATATAAAAAAGGAATATTTAATTCGCAACTACTTCGACTTCCAAAAGAAATCCAGTTTCTTGAATTATATTCATAATCTATATGTATAAATAAAATAGGTTTTTTTATATTTATCATATTTACATTTTCATTTAAAAAATATTCATTTATTAGTTTGTTTTCTTTATTAAAATCAATTTTATTTTCATAATTTTTATAGATTAAATATATAATTATTATGGATATGATAATTATCATTGCATTTAATGTTTGAAACATATAATATATTCATTTATTTATTTTAATAATTTTATTTATTTATTTTATTTATTTATTTCCAAAAAAATTTTAAAAAATTGGAAAATTAATTATAATATGTTTAAACGATGTGGAAAATTTAAGAAACGATAATCTCGAAAAACAATGAAAAAAATATTTACTGTTTTGATATCGTTAATGAAAGTCCAATAATTGAAATTCATTTAAAAAAAGAGAATTTCTTCTTTTGGATTCTTCTAATTGTTTTGCCATATTAAATGCTGTTTTATTTGTTTCTTCTTCTTCATTATTATTTATTTCATTATTAAATTTCCATTCTTTTTCATCTTTTATTCTATAATTTTGATATTCATTTATTGAATTATATTTTTTTATATTTTCATAATCTTCATTTGTAATTGGAATTAATGTTTCTGTATGTGCTTCTTTTAAATCTTTATAATTCAATGAACTAAATAATCCTGAATCATTTGATAAATCAATTCCATCAATATTTGAATATCCTTTTGAATCGAAATATAAATTTTCAATTCCTTTATATTGAATTATCGTTTTTCTTTCTTTTTTCTTTTTTTCAATTTCTTCATTTAATGTTTTTAAGGTAATTTGCTCCCGTTCTTTTAAATCATCATCTTCGTTTATATTTCTAAACCAATCTTCATATCCATCATTATTTTTTGGATTATATTTTTCATAAAGTTCATTAAATTTTTTATTATCAAATTCATTATTTGTTTGATTTTTAAAATTTTTATTTAATATTATTTTTATATTTTCATCAATATCTTTGTTATATTCTGCTTCTTCAACCTTTTGAAAATTTTTATTTTTAAAAATATACATTGAATGTATTATTTTATATGCTTTACTGTAAAATAAAAAATATTTAGAATCCAACGAACATTTATCTGGATGTAATTTTAAAATGCTCTTTTTTACTTTTTTTAATTGTAATTCATCATAATTGTGTGTTAAATCAAATAATAATAATAATTCTTCTAAATTATAATTATCTAAATTCAAATCAAAATCATCTTCTTCTTCTATTTTTAAATTATTCATTATATATTAATTTCTTATTTTTATACTTTATTTTTTACTAATAATGCTTGTAAATTACCACATTCCTTAAAAAAATTATCTAATTCAACGGGATTTGTTCCCGTTACCTGTGAATTTGGAATAATAGTATTATTTCCTTTAATATAAACAAGAACAACCGGTATTCCATTTGTTATTTTTTTAAATTTCATCAATGAATATAAATCAAACGATTCATCAACATCAACATCACAACATATAACATTTTCGGGTGAACTTAAAAAAAAAGAATCAATAATTGGTTTAATTATTTTACACGGTTTGCACCATGTTGCACCAAATTTGATTATAATTAATCCTGGATTAACATTCAATAAATCAAAAAATTCTTGTCTATTTTCAAAACTTGTTATTATTTCTTTCGTTCCAGACATTATTTTATAAAAGAATAATATAATTTTAATATTATATTTTTAATTAATATAATTTTGCATAAAAAGGTTTTAATCCAATATTATCAAATATATCTTTTGTATTTCTTGATTTTGAATTCTTCGAATTCTTCGAATCCATTGAATTTCTTGAAAATTTTCTTGATGAATTTCTTGAAAATTTTCTTGATGAATTTCTCGATAAATTTCTTGATGATTTTCTTGATGAATTTCTTGAAAATTTTCTTGATGAATTTCTTGAAGATTTTCTCGTTGAATTAGAATTCATTATATAATATTATTATATTAAATAAAAATATTTTTTATACTTTGTTATTTGTTAATTTTTGCCGAAAAAATCTTAGACTAATAAAAAGCTTAGGCTTTTTATGGCGATGAACTTTTTTAAAGTCTTATTCTATCATAAATTTTTCTAAATTATTTATATCAATATTTGGTAATTTTGGGGAACATTCCCAAAAATATTTTTTAAAAGCCCAAATAAATTCTGGATTATCTGAATAATAATTTGGATATTTTTCAATAATTTTTTTATAAATTTCAGGATATAATTGTTTCATATTTTCATCAGGTAAAACATATAATAATTGAGTTAATGGTTTTATTGTATGATTGTTTTCTTTATTCGCCATAAACTCAAATTCATTATTCAAAGGTATATATTTCAAAATATCTTCTAATAAAGGAGAATAATTATAATTATATTTCCAATAATAATTGGGACATTTATCAGTATAATATTTAAATATCCATTCAAGAGCTTCTAAATAATTTACACATATTTCTTTTTTATAATTTGTTGTTATTTCGTTTATTTCAAATTCATACTCCGTAAATAAAGTTTGATAATATCTATTTTGCCAATCTTTTTTATATGGATCAATAAACTTTTCATTTTCTCTTTTATAATTTGGAATAAGTTCAAATTTTTCATACATTTTTTCAGGAGTTTTTATATCATATATTTTTTTTTCATTTCTATTTCTTTTTTCATAAACACTTATCATATTTTTTTTTTCTTCTTTTTCTAAAAAAAAAAATAAGGTGGATACATTATTCCATTGTATTTTATTATTTTCTATTAAATAAATATCTTTTTTCGTCATTATTGTATTTTTATATATATTTAAAATTTTTTCAAATCCATATAATCTTATATTTAATGATATATGACCGTGTATAAAATCATTTCCCAATAAAAAAGATAAAAATATATAATCTTTTATTCTTTTCATTGAATAATTTTGGTATTTTAAATGAATATTTTTATTCAATTCTATTAATATATATTTTGATAATTCATTTATATTTAATAAATAAATATCGTCTTCCTTATTTTCATTATTACTATTATTATCATTATCATTAATATTAAAAAAATGACTTTCACGAAATAAATAAATATTTATATATTTATTATCCAAATAAATATGATTCAATGATAATATAATTAAATCGGAATCTAATCCAAATATAACATTTTTATTATTATTTGTAAATAATATTTTATTATTACGTATATATTCGAATATTTTACTTTCTCCTTCACCAGATTCATCACTTCCCGAAAATATTATTTTTTTGTAATTTTTATTTTTTATATAATCTACCGAATAAAAATATTTTTTCATTCTACTACTTAAATTATTCATAAATTCGGTTCCACTTGTAATATGTATTGTATCAAAAACATTTTTTTGTTTATTTTCATCAAAAATATCATCAATATTTTTTTTTATTTTATTTGAATACCAAGATTTATATCTTCTTGAACGTTGTTGCTCTAATTTACTTAATGGTGGTGTTCCATCAAAAGCAATAAAAACACATCCTGTTGGATTTATCAAAGATATATAATATTCTATTTTTTCAATTACCTTTTCTATTATAAAATATTGTATATCATTCATGTTTGTTTTATCGTTATATTTTTTTACATCATTTGTTTGAACTATATCATATATGATTGAATTAGAATCTAAAAAAAAATTATCGTATTTTATATTTGTTTGTTTTTTAAATTTATTCACAATATTTTTATGATTTTTGATGATATAAGAAAAAAAATATGGAATACCCATTTATTTTTATATATTATTATTTTGTCATTAAGTTTTAAATAATATTATTTAATTAATATATAATATTATTATGTTAAATTTACTTATTCCAATAATAATACCCACAAGTATTCTTATTTTTTCTCTTTTTTGTGGAATATTATATAAAGGATTATTATATTTAGCTTTAATTATTGGTATTCTTCTTATTCGTATTGTTTCATTTTTATTTGCTAAAAAAACAAATATTCAATCTAATTTTAATTGTGATAAATTACCGCTAACTAATGAACTACCATTTTCTAATGATATATCGAACGGAATGTATATTTTATCATTTACTTTTTTTTATATTTGTTTACCTATGTTTATTAGTAAAAATATAAATATTGGTATTATGTCTTTTTTTATTTTTTTAATTATTTTAGACTTTATCATTAAATATAGATTACCTTGTAATAATAATATTCAATATTTTAATACATTAATGTTCGGTAATTTTTTAATGGGAAGCACTTTTGGTATTTTCATTTCTTGTTTAATGTATTATTCTGGCGGTCAAAAATTACTATTTACAAGTGATATTAGTAGTAATAAAATTGCGTGTTCACGTCCTTCACAACAAAAATTTAAATGTAGTGTTTATAAAAATGGTGAAATTGTTGGAAGTCAAAGTATGTAAAAAGATAAATATTTTGTATATATATATATGGTTCAATTTTTAAATTTTCAAATTCTTTTTAAAGATTCAATTTTGTTAATATTTACAGCAATGGTATCAGGTTTATTTATCGATAAATTAAATTATTTTTTACAAATAAAATTTAATTTAAATATTTATATTTCAATTTTATTACAAACTTTATTTATTATTATTATTTTATGGAATATTTATTTAATTAGAAAATTGTTTAATTATAATTTATTTAATGATATTCATTTTATTATTTTTGGATTAATTTTTCCAAATGTTTTTTTTGGTATTCAAACAAATTATTTTAATAATATGAGAAAAATCATCGAATAAGACTATTTATATTAATATTATTTAATATTAAAATATCTAATATTTTGCATTAACCATTTTTTAAATTCAAATATTAGCCGTTGACGATGAAATGATTCATTAATTTGATTTAAATTTCCTTTAATATTATAAACTCTAACAAAATCATTATAAGTTACCAATAAATTATTATTATCATAAAGATTTTTTATATCTTCATATTTTAATTGTAATTTATTTTTTCTTTTATTTACATTATTATGAAATATATAAAATAAATTTATTAATTTAATTTTTGTATCAATTGTTTTATTATCAACTTTTGAAAAAAAAACTTTACTGTGCAAACTACATTCAGGACAAGGTAAATAATTACATATTTGTTTAATGTAATTAAATAATATTAAACCAATTTTATCAAAATTTTCATCTTTTAATTTTACAATAATAGTGTGAAAAAAAATCCATATTGGAGGTCCCCATATATTTGGTAATACCATAATAATATACTTTTATTATAATATTTATAATTTATTAACGAAAACATTAACATTTATTCTTAACGAATAATTATTTAAATAATTTTTTATTTATTTATTAAAATGAAAAATAAATATATTATTGAAGATAATATTAATTTTTTTTTAGAACTAAAAAAACCAAAAGAAGAGTTTAAATCTAAGGATTTTTCAAACAATGAAATTGAAAAAGAAGAAGAGAAACGTGAAATTACAAAAAATAATTATTGTTTAATAACAAATGATATTTTAAACAAAGACAGTATTCGACTTGATTGCGGACATTTTTTTAATTATAAACCTTTATTTTATGAATTAGTTCATCAAATAATTTATGTAAATGAATTTACTTTTTTTTTAATACCTAAAAAAATGTGCCCTTATTGTAGAAAAATAATTGATTCTTCTTTTTTATTGCCTTTTAAAGAAAATATCATTAATATTAAAATTTACGGAATAAATACAAATGATAAAAAATATAAAATTAAAATAAAATTAAATGAAATTAAATTAAATGAAATTAAAAAATGTAATAATGTAGAATGTTATCATTTAGCAACTCATAAATTAAATCATATTTATTATTGTTCTCAAGATTGTGATACTAATATTAAATTAAACATAAAAAAATGTAATGATAAAAAAGAAGAAAAAAAAAATATATGTTCTGCATACATAAAAAATGGTATAAATAAAAACAAAAAATGCTGTTTTAAAACCATAAATCAATCTCTTTTTTGTGGTTTTCATAAAAATTATAAAACTGAAGAAAATCAAACTGAAAATCAAACTGAAAATATTAATAAAACATAAAATGAAATATTATAATAAATTGTCCTAAAAATTAAAACAAAAACCTGAATCAACAAATAAAACAATTTAAAAATAAAATAAAAATTTATAAAAAATGGATGAAAATAAAAATATAATGATTAATAACATTAAAGAATGGTTAAAATTAGATAATGATATCAGTAAATTATCAAATGAATTAAAAGATAAAAAAAAAAATAAAAAACAAATGACAGATGAACTAATTAAAACAATGAAAGAACAAAATGTTGAATGTTTTAATATTCATGGTGGATCACTATTATATAAAAATATTACATCAAAAAAACCACTAAACAAAAAAAGTTTATCTTCTTCTTTACAAGATTATTTTAAAAATAATAATACAAATATTGATGAAATTGTAAAACACATTATGCAAAATAGAGAACTTCAAGAAAAAGAAACAATTAAAAGAAAAATTATTTAACGAAGTATAAAAATAAATATTCGTTATAAAATAACATTTATAATACTACATTTATTTATTTATGTATCCTAAAAAATCAAATATTATTTATTTAAATGAAATTTATATTCATAATAAAAATAATAAATTGAATGAAATTAAAAATATTGATAAAATAAATATAAATGAAATAAATCTAATAAACCATTTAAATAATTTAAACGATTTAAATTATATAAACGAAATGAAAAATATAAATGAAATAAATGATTTGAATGATTTGAATGAAATAAATAATACAAATGAGATAGATGAAATTTATGATTTAGATGATTTCAATAATAATATTTTATTTAAGTATAATCAAGAAATAAAATACGAATATAAAGGTTTAAATTTATTAAATAAAGATTTAAATAATATAACGAAGTATAAAAATTTAATTTCCAATATTGTATTTATACCTTATCATATCATAAAGAATGAAGAATTACCGTTTATACAAATTTTTTTAAATAAAATAAAAAATAATCTTGAATTTTTACAATTTGATTGTAAAGATGAAACTATTTTTCAAAATGAAAAATCTATATTTGATTTTATGTTTTATATAATGGATAAATTAATAGAAAATAATATTACTGTGAATTATAATACAAACATTAAAGAATTGTTTAAAGGATATAAAATTTATGATAATCAACTTTATTTATTTTTTGATGTTTCAAATATTAATATTGATAATTTTTATATATCAAATAATGATTCATTATGGTTTTGTTCTTATGATGAAATAATTAATCACAATAAAATTTGTAATTTTTTGATTGATAAAAATGTTATTCATTTTTTTAATTATAATATTGATTTTTTACAAATTATCAATACATCAACAAAAGAAATTTATGATTATCCAAACATTTTATATACAGGAAATACGATACAAAAAAGTAAATTTGAAAATATATTTGGTAATGTTAAACAAGAAAATTTTTTTGGAGATTATTATAATTTTACAACATATAATGAAGCTGTTAAAAATTCATTGAAAAAGTTAACGGGTATTGAAGAAAATGAAAATTATGTTGGAGGTGGTATTGTTCGTTATGCTGTTTTTTTAAAAGAAATAAATTATATTATCGATGATAATTCGCTTAATAATTTTGAAAAAATAAATAATTGGAATATAAAATATGATTCATTATTTATTAATTATAAAAATTCAAAATTCAACATTGTAAATTATCCTTGTTGGATAATTAAATGTTATACACAACAATATCCATTAACTTATCACATAACAAAAACAAATATCGACGATTTAGACAATTATAAAAATAATAATTTTGATAATTTTTATATTATTTAATAATAATATTTAATAATGAAAATTACAGGAAAATTAATAACAATAATTGGATTTTCTGTTTTAGTTATTTATGTTATTACACAAATTTTTAAATTTTATGGAATAACTCCTGATTATTATGGAATATATTTATGTTTTTATATTTTTCTATTTGTTTGTATAATAATATTTCCTAATAAATATGAAAGTGTAATAGAATAGTTTAGTGTTAATATAAAAAATGGAAACCAAAGCATATTACAATTTATGGGCGTAAAAGAAAAATAGTTAGTATAATAATATTTCCTAATAAATATGAAATAAAAATTGAAATAATAATATAATAAAAAAATGATAATAAAAAAAATAGATATTATTATCTTGATAATTTGAATATAAATAATAATAAAATGGAAAAACGAATTGAAAAAAAAATAAATCTTTATATGAGTAATTATAAAGAAAATATCAAAAATAAAGCAATTGAACTTGGATTAATAAATAATCCTGAATGCAATGGTTTAATTCAATATATTTATGATGAAGAAAATTTAAAATTAACCAAAGAAGATTTTATGAAAAGAAAAAGATGTAAAAATAATATTAATATGTATGACCGTTGTTGTGCTAAAAGAGCAAATGGAGATATATGTAGCAGAAGAAAAAAAGAAGGAAGCGATTATTGTGGAACTCATATTAAAGGAACACCTCACGGAATAATTGAAAAAGACGAACACAATCAAATAAATACAAAAGAAAAAGTTGAAGTTTTCGCACAAGATATTAATGGAATCATTTATTATATTGATGATAAAAATAATGTTTATGATATTGAAGATATATTAAAAAATATTGAAAATCCAAAAATAATTGCTAAATATATAAAACTTGAAAATAAATATACTATACCTGAATTTAATTTTAATGTATAATCTAACACACTAATCACACTACACATAATCACACTACACATAATCACACACTAATAATATGCAAAAATATAAACAAATATAAACAAATATAAACAAAGTAAAATTAATAATTATTGAAATAATAATTATTAATATTTATATTTAAGGAAAAATATTTTTTTATGCTTGCTTCGCTCTTCGCTCTTCGCTCTTCGCTCTTCGCTGTTTGCTATTAATCTATTAATTATCTTTTATAATTTTTTTTAGTTAAAAATCTTTTTTTCATATGAGGTCCTCGATACTGCGACTTCGTTGGTTTATACATATTTTGTGCCGCCATTAAAATACCTGGTGCTAAAGCTTCGTAAGCAATAGCACCATAATTTCCACCTCTTAATTTTCTTTTATTATTTTTTTTAGTTAAAAATCTTTTTTTCATATGAGGTCCTCGATACTGCGACTTCGTTGGTTTATACATATTTTGTGCCGCCATTAAAATCCCTGGTGCTAAAGCTTCATAAGCAATAGCACCATAATTTCCACCCTTTAATTTTCTGCGGTGTTTTGTTTTTCCACCTTTCATTGATAAAGGAGGCCAATTATTATCCGCATTAACATTTCCTATTGTATTTATTGAATTTCCTAAACTTGAAGAATTAAAAACACGTGAAGTTTGACTTGAAAGGTCTCCAACATTTTCCATTTGCCATTGCGAACCACTACCCGAACAATTGCCAACACCTCCTTTCATTTTATTATAACCCATTATATATTATTATTATAAATTAATTATTATAATTTCAAGATAATTTCAAGATAATTTCAAGATAATTTCAAATTAATTTCAAGATAATTTCAAATTAATTTCAAATTAATTTCAAATTAATTTCAAGTTAATTTCAAAATAAATAGCGAAGCATAAAATAGGAATTCCAAATTTTACGTTAAATAAAAAAAATGATTTTTATGATCAATAAAATTATTACAACAAATACAATAAATACAATAAATATAATGAATACAATAAATAAAATGAATATCAAACTGCCAAATGAAATTATAAATTTAATAATGTCTTATCATTATCAACAAACACCAACATATATTTCAATAAAATATTTAATAAATGAATATGAATTTAATATTCCATCATTTATAATAAATAGAAATGAAAATTATGGTAAAGATGATAATTTTAAAGATTGGTGTTTCAATAAAATATATATGGAAAAAGTAAAAAGACAATCCAAAAAATTTCACGAAAAACGACAAAAATCTTTCGTTAAATATTTAAGATATCATCAAGATAATGTTTATGATGATTTTTACAGTGATTTATACAGTAATATTTATTTTTAGTATGTTATTTATATTTATTATTTATATTATAGTTCATATTATTTATTATTGTTATTGTTATTGTTATTTGAATAATATTACCAAATTATAACACTTACGAAGTATTAAATTTTTCGGAAAAAAAAATAAAAAAACTCTTTTTTATTCGAAGTATGTGCCAACAAGAAAAAATATAAGGATTTTTTCGGTGAAAAAAAAACGAACAATGATTTAAATATAAATTCTCATTTTCATTTTTTATTTTTTATTTTTTATCTTTTATCTTTTATCTTTTATTTTTTATTTTTTATCTTTTATCTTTTATCTTTTATCTTTTATCTTTTATCTTTTATTTTTTATTTTTTATTTTTTATTTTTTATCTTTTATTTTTTATTTTTTATTTTTTATCTTTTATTTTTTATTTTTTATTTTTTATCTTTTATCTTTTATTTTTTATCTTTTATTTTTTATTTTTTATTTTTTATCTTTTATCTTTTATTTTTTATCTTTTATTTTTTATCTTTTATCTTTTATTTTTTATCTTTTATTTTTTATTTTTTATTTTAATAAATAATTTTCAAATTCAAAAATATTTTCATTCATTGAAAAATATTCCCAATTTATTTTGTTTTGATTTTTTTCTAATATATCAATCGCATTTGAATTTAACGATAAATTATTCCAATCTACATAAGGTATCATATTTTCAATCAAATTAATTGCATTGGTATTTAAAGATATATATTTCCAATTAATTTTAATATAATTTTCAGTCAATAATTCAACAGCATTTGGATTAGCAGATAAGAATTCAAATCTTATTTTGTCTGGATATTTTTTTAATAATTCTATCGCACTTGGATTTTCAGATAATCCAGTCCATTTAATTTTATCTGGATTATCTTTTAATAATTCTATCGCACTTGGATTTCTTGATAAAATATTCCAATTAATTTTTTCTGGGTTTTCTCTTAATAAATCCATTGCACGAATATTTGTATTTTGACATAAAAATTCCCATTCAATTTTGTTGGGATTATCTTCTAAAATATCTAAAGCATTTGGATTCTCAGATAAATAATACCATTTTATTTTATTATAATTATCAATTAAAAGATTAATTGCAGAAGGATTTGAAGATAAATAATTCCAATTAATACTGTCAACATTATCTTCCAATAATTCAATTGCTTTATGATTTTGATTTCCTGAAAAGAAAAACCAATCAATTTTTTCAGGATTATCTTTTAAATAATCACAAGCATTATAATTAATTGATAATCTTGAATTATCTAATTTTTCTTTTTCTATCCAAGGTAATAAAGACATTGACATTTTAAATTTTAAATCTTATTTAATTTTTCAATTGATAACAGTATCTCATACTAATTCAAAAAAATTAATTTCATTTTTTTTTATCAAATATATAAAAATTACTTTACTAAATAAAAATAATAATACAATTCAAAAAATTTATTTCATTTGTTTTATGTTTCTCTATCAAATAAAAACAAAGAAATGAGTGATAATTTAAGAAATGAGTGATAATTTAAGAAATGAGTGATGATTTAAGAAATGAGTAATGTTTCAAGAAATGAGTTATCATTAAAATAACAAAGTATAAAAATAGCGAAGCATAAAATATTATTTACTATAAATATATAGTGTTTTTTACTATGATAAGTATTATTAGTGTTATTATTTTTTAAAAAAATACTCTTCATTTTTTACTGTTTCTTTCACATATAAAAGTCAGCGTTTGAAATATAAAAAGGCATAAAAATATTATTTATTTTATTTGATAGAGAAGCATAAAATAATGAAAGCTAATAAAAAAAATATTAGGTATTTCATTTTTTTATATAAAATAAAAAAAAATGAAATTTGAATTTCAAATTTATAATTTAAGAAAAAATAACAAAATATCAAAATACCGAAAAGTAATTTTAAAATGAATTCAATCATCTCAAACAACTCTAAATCAAGCGATAAATCTTTAAATGTTTCAATTACTGAAAATATGATTATTTCATTAGAAAAATCATATCAAGAAGTTGCATTAAATGCTATCACAGAAGTTTGTAAACTTTATCAATTAAATCTTGATGAAGTTTTACAAAAAATAGGATTTGATAAAGATTTTAATGTGAAAATTAATGTTCTCCCTGATGAAAACAGAAAAAAAGAAAAAAATCAACGAAGTGTAAAACCTAAAATTACGAATTGTGAAAAATTAATTGAAAAACCTAAATTTTTATTTCCTTTTGATTGTAAAAATAATTTAGATTGTTGTCAAGGTTTAACCTTTTCAAAAGGTCTTTATTTACAATGTATAAAAGAAAAAATGAACGGACGAGAATATTGTAAAGTATGTTATAAATCTGCTTCTAAAAATGAAAATGGTAAACCTGATGCCGGAAATATCAATGATAGAATAAGTGCACCACTTATGGAATATGTTGATAATAAAGGAAGAAAAGTCGTTCATTATTCTAAAATTATAAAAAAGTTAAATATTACTAAACAAGAAATTTGCGAAGAAGCTTTAAAATTTAATATAAATATTGACCCTATTCATTTTCAAGAAGATTTAAATATCAAGGTAAAAGCGGTTAAAAAGGGAAGACCAAAAAAAGATATTGTTGTTAATCCTTATGAATTAAAAGAAAAGAAGGGAAGAGGGCGACCAAAAGTTGAAAAGAAAAAAACAGAACAACAAACTGAAAATTTATTTGGTAATTTAATTAATGAATCAGATAATGATGATAACAGCACTATTTCAACAAAAAGTATTTTCAATGATGATGATGATGATCAATCTGTTGTTGAACCTCTTGTTGAACCTCTTGTTGAACCTGTCGTTGAACCTCTTGTTGAACCTCTTGTTGAACCTCTTGTTGAACCTCTTGTTGAACCTGTTGTTGAACCCGTTGTTGAACCTGTTGTTGAACCTATCGTTAAAGAAACTAAATCAAAACCAATCGAACAAAAAAAACAAAAAAATAAAGAAGAAAAAATTAAAGTTAAAAAATTTATTTGGAATAATACAAAATATTTAAAAGATAATAATAACATCATTTATGATTTTGATGAAGAAGAAGAAATTGGAAAATGGGATGAAACAAATAAAGAAATAATATTTAATGAAGAGGAAGAAGAGGAAGAAGAGGAAGAAGAGGAAGAAGAAGAGGAAGAAGAGGAAGAAGAGGAAGAAGAGGAAGAAGAGGAAGAAGACAAAAAAAAAGATGATGAATTAGTTGAAGAAGAATTTTAAAAATATAAAAATATAAAATAATAAAAAAAGATGATGAATTAGTTGAAGAAGAATTTTAAAAATATAAAAATATAAAAATATAAATAATAAAAAAATAAAAACAATAAAAATAATAAAAACAAAAATAAAAAATACAAAGAATGAGAATTTATATTTAAATCATGTCTTTGTATTTTTTTTTGCTTAAAAAAACAGCTTTTTAAAGTCTCATTGAAATATATCATAATTGATTATCAACTATAAAATTATTAATAAAAAGTCCATAATTAATATGGACGTTATTATCACTATATTCTTTTTTTAAATATCCGTTTTCATCTGTATATTTATCGTAAATATCAAAAAAAACATAATTGTTTTCAATACATTTTTCTTTAAGAATTTTATTAAAATATAAAGCGTTTTGTTTTCTTTCTTCATCTGTTCCTAAAAATGGATACAGAGGATTATTTTCAGTATTAAATGTTTGAATAGGTGGAACAACATTATAAACACAAATATTTTTAAATTTAATTTGAGAAACAATAATATTTATTTCAATTGCTTTAAAATATTTATCGATAATATCATCAATAATATCTTGATATGTAATTGTATTTGTTATATGTTTAAAAATATGACATCTACAATCTATTTCACCAAAACAAAAAATAATTGTATCTCCATCTTTCATCATCATATCTGAAATATTACAACGTGTCAACACTTCTTTACCAAAAGTATAACATAATATTGGACCCAAATGATTAAATTTAATATTTTTTCCATCCCAACCATTATAACAATGACTATCTCCAATCGTATAAATTGACATATTATGTAATTAATTGCAATATTTAAATAAAAATTTAAATTTAAATAAAAATTTAAATAAAAATTTAAATAAAAATTTAAATTTAAATTCGCGTGTTTGTATTTTTTTGCCGAAAAAAACTAAACTTTCGTTAAAGTCAAATTCAATTTAGGAGGAAAAATCATTACTCATTTCTTAAAACATCACTCATTTATTGAAACATCACTCATTTATTAAATCATCACTCATTTCTTAATTTTATCGAATACAACTAAAATATATACTAAGAGGAAAGCAAGACAATTAAGAAATATTAGACTTTTAATGGAGTTTTATATGGTATGAAAATATTGCCTTCGTTGATGGACCTTTATATGGTATGAAAATATTGTCTCACCGTTAAATACGAAGAATGTATCTTCCCAATAGTGAAATGTCATAATTTGATAATGCTACCCCTATAAATATGTAGCCTGACACCACAAATGTTAAACCATTTATTATAATTAATTCTCGTGGTATTTTTTTATCCTCTAAAAGCGACTTATTTATTAATCCTAATGACATAGACATTAAATAAACCGAACCAAATAAAGAAGAAAATAAAATAATAGAATTAGACATTTTATCCATTTAATCGTTGTATTGCTATATGTTTAAGCATTTTTCCCATTTTAAATATTCAAGGGTTGAAACTGATGAACGAAGTATAAAAATAAAATAAAAAAAATATTTAAATATAAAATCATTCTTAATAATGATGATGCAAATAAACAATAAGGATGAAACTTTTCATAATTTAAATATTTGTCATTATATTTATTTATTGAGAGAAAGAGAATTTGTAAAATCAAATGAAGATATTTATAAAATTGGAAAAACAAAACAAGAAAATTTAGCGAGATTTAATTCATATCCCAATTCTTCACAATTATTATTTCATATGATATGTTCTAATTGTGATAAAATTGAAAGAAATATCATAAATTTATTTAAACGGAAATATATTTTAAGGGGAGAAATTGGAAAGGAATATTTTCAAGGAAATTTAAATTATATGTTAAATGATATCATTTATGAAATTTTTAATTATAATATAAATATAAAAAATAATATATTATGTCAAAATCCAACAAAAACAATCAACTTTGATATATTCAAATATAACGATAATGATAGCAAGAATAATAACAATGATATTAACAATGATAATAATGACAATAATGACAACAAAAATAATAACAATAATAACAATAATGGTGATAACAAAGATAATATCAGGGATAAAAATAAGGATGATAAATAATAATTTTATTCAATAAAAATAAAATAATCATAATCTTGTTTATTTTTATCATTGTTATTATTTTGATAATCATTTTGATAATCATTTTGATAGTCATTTTGATAATCATTTTGATAATCATTTTGATGATTATAATCCTTATTTTTATAATAATGATTATAATAAGCGTAATTTAAATTAATATAATGATAATATCCATCGTCATTATGATGATAATATCCATCGTCATTATGATGATAATATCCATCGTCATTATGATGATAATATCCATCGTCATTATGATGATAATATCCATCGTCATAATCATGATCATAATTATAGTAATATTTATTTAAATTATCATTTGGTAAAAATGAAACATTTTTTTTTGTTTTTTTTAAATAATAACATCTTTGAATTAAATAATTACAAAATATTAATAAATAATTTTTAATCATTAAATAAAATGTCATTATATTTATTTAGTATTTATTTTTTTTATCACTAATAAATTTTCATATTAAAAAATCATTTTTTATTATGAAAAAAATTAAACGGTAAAATAATATTTTTTTTTTGTTTGTTTTTGTTTTTTTGGAATTTTCAATAATTTTTTATTTTTTTTTGTTATGTTATTTTTTGATTTTTTGTTTCCAGAAACGGATGAAATATTATAAAGTAATGTATCGATATTATTTTTTGGTCTTAAAGTTAAAAAATCATTTGTTTTCAAATCATTCAATGATATTATTTTTTTTGAAAAGTTTTTATCCGGTAAATTATCAAAATCAAAGTCAACATTTTTATTTGATAAATTATCAAAATCAAAGTCAACATTTTTATTTGATAAATTATCAAAATTAAAGTCAACATTTTTATTTGATAAATTGTCAACATTTTTATTTAATAAATTATCAAAATCAATTTTATTATTTTCAAAATCAGGTTTTGTAACTGTGAATAATGAAATCTTATATTTTTTATTACATTTTAAACATTTTTTTATATTGTGAGTTTTACACTTTTTACATTTCATACATTTATTTTTTTTATGTTTTTTACATTTATCACCGCTACTACTATTGCTACTGCTACTACTGCTACTACTACTGCTACTACTACTGCTACTACTACTGCTACTACTACTGCTACAACTACTGCTACTACTGCTACTGCTACTACTACTACTACTGGTGGTTATATTTTTGTGTAATTTTTTATTTTTGTGTAATTTTTTATTTTTGTGTAATTTTTTATTTTTGTTATAATGTTTTAATAAATGACTACAAAAACAACATTTATTACACGTAATACATAAAGTATTATTACAAAAATAACATTTTTTATTTAGTGTTAGTTCAGGTGATTTAGATAATTCTTGTGATGCTGAAATTTTTAATTCAGGTGTTTCAGTTAATTCAGATAATTCATCAACATAATTATTTGGTGTTAAATATTGTGTATTTAAATTTTGTGATTGTAAATTCTTATTTGGTGGTTTTTTTATTTCAATAAAACATTCATTTTCTTTATTGATTTCATCAATAATTAAATCATTATTTAATTTTTTCAAATGTTCGTGAATTAATTTATTATTATTGTTATTTGTCTCCATTTATAAATTAGGTTAATATATATTTTTTATATCTAAATATAATTTAATAAAAATGTTTTCAAATAAAGAATTTCATAATGACAGAATAAAAAATAATATAAGTTTATCAATAAATGATAACAATAACATAAACAATATAATTCAAACGCCACAAATTACATATGATGATATATTGAATAAAATTAATATACATATTCAAGAACAAATAACAAAAAAAATTGAACCAAATACAAATAATAGAAATTTATTAAAAGAACAATATCAAAATAATCAAAATATCCAAAGTTATCAAAATAACAAAAATAATCAAAATATTCAAAGTTATCAAAATAATCAAAATAATCAAAATATCCAAAGTTATCAAAATAATAAAAATAATCAAAGTTATCAAAATAACCAAAAAAATGAAAATTATATAAATAATAAATATTTTTCAAAAACAACGAATAATGAACCAATAATATTAAAACCAAAAAATATAGAAGAATATCGCAAAATGATTATAGAACAAATGATAATAAATCATAATCGTAAAGTTTATATTTCAAATTTAAAATCTAAAAAATTAATTATGCCAATACAAAATATAAATATTCGTCCTAAAATAAAAAATCCAATATATAATTATAGTTTTAATTTAATGGGAACCTAAAAACAAAAATAAACAAAAATAAACAAAATATTTATAGATGAATATAATGATTAACGATTTTTTTAAATTTTGAAATATTGGATGAATTTTTATAATCAAAATTAAAAATTTTAGTATTTATATTTTTATATAAATTATCTAATTCGTTATTTTTATTAATTTCATCACTGTTATCATTATACCAAGTATAAATAATAGATAAAATATGATTTATATAATTTTTAAGTAATAATGAAATTTCTTCATCTTTTATTTTGTTCCATTGGGAAGAAGAATAGACATATAAATTATTTGGTTTACTGATAAAACCAAACAAAGGGATAATAATATTATGATTAATCATAATTGAAATTATATTATTACAAATAAAATCCAAAATATTTAATTTATTAATTTCTTTAAAATTATCTTTATTGAGATATTCAAAAGATAATATTTTCCATTCTTCAAAAGAAATATTTGGTTTAATATTTGATTGTAACCATTTTAATTGTTCGTTAGTTGATAAATTTTCATTTAATGTTGTTGTTGATGGCGATGATGTTGTTGTTGTTGATGTTGTTGTTGTTGATGTTGTTAAGATTAAGTTTTCATTTGTTGTTGAGTTTAAATTTGCAGAGCATTTTAAATTTTGTGTTTTTATTTGTAATTGTTTAATATGTTCTTTCATGTTAAAATGTTGTATAGTTAATTCTTGAACGATTTTTATTAATTCATTGTAACTTGGTTGATCATCTAATTCTTCAATAATATTATTTTTTTCTTTTTTTGAATAAGACAAAAATTCACATAATATAATGTGTTTATTATATGAATCTTTTCTTGAATAAACTTTACCACAAGTTTTACATTTATTTTTACATTTCGTTATGGTAAATTCAATTTTATTATCATTTTCATTATCATTCATCATTTATTAATAATAATAATAATAATGACAATTAATTTAAATCATTATTTTTAAAAAATTAAAAATAAAATAAAATTTTACTTTCCACAACTTCCACAAGAAGCAGAATTATTTAATCTGGATAACATATTTAAACTTAAACTATTTTTTTTATAATTTTGCATAATATTTGTATTTATATTTGAATTATATTTCAACGCTTGATTATTTCTCAAAATATTTAAATTCAATAAATTCATTCCTAATTTTTGTGGCATTCTTAATATAATATAATGACAGAATAAATAAATATTTTTTCCAATATTAAACATTATATTCAAATCTTTCAAATAAAGAAGTTGTCGTTAAAGTTGAATAATCGGGAACAATTTGGACGACAGTATTATCCGAACAATTTTTATTAAAACATTTATTATTTTCAATATATAAAGAAGTAATATTAACAATTGAAGTTTCTTTATTCAAAGTAAATTTTACAATATAATCATTATTATCTAATATTTGAATAATTGTTGCTTCATTGAACTTATTGTAATTTTTATCTAACACTAAAACAATATCACCTATTTTAAAAGTATAAATAGTATTTCCAAAAATCTGATTTTCAAATGATTTATATATATTTTTATCTCCATTTTCATTTTCACAAATAGGACAATTATATCCACTTACTATATTTGTTTTAAATGTTTTACCTCCATAAATTGGTTCTCCACGATTAAATACAATCGTTGGTGTAATTGGAGGGATAATACCTCTTCTTAAAGGTTGTTTTCCTTTAATTTTATTCAAATATCTATCATAAGAACCGTGTTTCATATCAACGCCTTTACCACCCGGAGATTGACAACCGGGACGATGCCAAGTGTAAGAATGATGTCTTCCTTTAGTAGTTGGAACAATATTATTTTGTATATGCGGTATTTTTCTATCTGACATTTGTTTCCAATATACATTATGATAAAATTTATCAGGTGTTTGATAAGCATTTAATGCTCCAATATTCATTGTATACAATGAAGAAGGAACTCTTACTGTATTTTGAATTATTTTTTGAGTTTGATAAATATTGGGTGGATTATTTGATGTTTTACAAAAATTTTTACAATTATTTTGTATTTTTGATGGATTTATAATTGTATTACAACATATAAAAGATGATGATGACATATATATTTAGACAAGAATTTATATCATAAAAAATAAAGGCATAAAAAATAAAGGCACAAAAAATATTGCCTAAAAAATAATAATATAAATAATAATATATAATGCCATCATCACCATTTACAACATCAATATCTGGACGTTCCAATAATTTTTCAACTATTTTTGATACAACTATTTTGCCATATAATAAAATGTATAATAATTGTAATAATACTTTATGTTTTACTTACTCCAAAAATTATATATATAAACCTCACAGTAATTATGGTTCAGTAGGCACAACATCAGCTGGGTTTTTAGCCCAAAGAAGAAGATTATAAAAAAAAATATAACCACCTGAAAAAACAAAAATATTGGGATTTTTTATAAGAAAAAAAATGAAACAATGATTTAAATATAAATTCTCATTTTTCATTTTTTTAAGTGTGTTTGAGTGTTTTGCGTGTTTTGTGTGTTTTGTGTGTTTTGTGTGTTTTGTGTGTTTTGTGTGTTTTGTGTGTTTTGTGTGTTTTGTGTGTTTTGTGTGTTTTTTTGTGTTTTTGTGTTTTTGTGTTTTTGTGTTTTTGTGTTTTTGTGTTTTTGTGTTTTTGTGTTTTTGTGTTTTTGTGTTTTTGTGTTTTTGTGTTTTTGTGTTTTTGTGTTTTAGAAAGAAGATTTTTTTAGTTCAATATTTTTTTAATCGAGAGAAAGAAGTAAGATTTTAGAGAGCATAAGATGGTTAAGAATTTTCATCAGGGGAAACATTTTGTGAATTATATAAATTATAAATATCGACATAATTTTCATAGCAATTATACCAATTATAATACATCGAAACATATGAATTTTGTAAATTAATAATTTTTCTTTCTAATATTTCAACATAATCTTTATGAATAAATTGTGTCGTTTCGTCATAATTTTCATCATCATTTAATTCATCCATTTTAGCATAATCATCTTCACTATAATTACAATATTCATCATATTCTACATAGTCGTCTTCCTTATCATATTCATCATAAGGTTCAATACCGTTTTCTTCATCAAAAATATTTTGAATATTTTTCATATTTATCATATCATCATATTGAATAATAACATTGGGTTTGGGTGCGATTTTTTTGTTTTCAAGAATTAACCAATACCATAAATTATCATAATATAATTTAGTTGATTCTTCATTATCAATAATCAATGATTTTTGAATATCATAAGAATTTGAAGTAGGAAACCAATAATCAAAATGAATAAAAACACGGTTATAATTTTTTTCATTAACAGCAACAATATCAACATGATTTATTTTTCCAATATACATTTTATTTTCAAAAATATCAACAATTCTTTCTTTTGTGATATTTTCAAAAACACGGGGAATAAATAAAGAGATGTTTTGAAGATTAAAATTTGTAGCATTATTTGTTGAGGAATTCATTTTAGTTATTATTTTATAGTTGTTGTAAGATATATAAATAAAGTAATAAATATTTCATTTTTTTTTTAATTATATTAAAAAATGAAATAGGTAAAAAAAATAAAAAAAAATAAAGGTAAAAATAGTTATTAAATATAAATATATATAAAATCAATAAAATGAATTTTAATTATAATATAGATAATTATAGAATTGATGAATTGGAAGATTTTTTAAAATTAAAAAAAAATAAATATGATATAAAAGAAATTGAAATAAAAAAAGAAACAATTACAAATAAGTTATTAAATGATAAAACGGTTGATAAAGAAACAAAAGAAAAAATAATTCTTTTTTTAGAAAAAATTAAACAAAAATTAACTTCATTAATTATAATCAATAAAGATAATAGAATAATTAATCAAGATAACAGAATAATTAATCAAGATGAAAATATGATTGATTTAAGATTAAAACCTACCGAAATAATTGAAGCAGGAAATACATATATAATAAAAAATAAAGCAGAAAATTACACTTATTCGAGACCAAGCGAATATTATAGGGGAACATTAAATCCAATAGAAATAAGAACAACAAATAAAAATTTGACAATAGATACAAGATTTAGAAATAATTATTATTCAACATTAAGTTCAAATTGTTTAATTGATTTACCGATTAAATTTGTAAATGTTTTATCTATTCAATTGGCTTCCATAGAATTTCCAAACAGTTATTTTAATCAAACAATAACAGAAGATAGCAATTATTTTACAGTAATTATAAATAATATTTCTAAAGTTTTAACTATTCCTTGTGGGTCTTATACACAAGAAGATTTATTAGTTTATTTAAATAATTTAATTTTGAGTTTATCCGAATCATTTAATTATTTAGTGTTTAATATTTCAACTACTCAAACGGGAAGTTTTAGTGGTAATGGAAGAATGATAATTACAACCAATACAAATTTAACAACACCATTTAATTTTATACTTGATTTTCAAGCAGATAGAAATGGAAATCAGGATTATTCAACGCCGTTGCCTTTAAAATTAGGTTGGTTATTAGGTTTTCGTCAAGGAATTTATACAAATAATAGTAGTTATATTTCAGAAGGAATTGTTGATTTAATTGGAAGAAGATACGCATTTTTATCAATTGATGAATTTTGTAATAATAAATCGGATTCATATTATTCCGCTTTTAATAATTCTTTATTAAATAAAAATATATTAGCACGTATTTCAACAAATACATCTAATATTATTAATTTTAATTATAATATTCAAGATAAATTAAATACATTAACAGATAATAGAAGAATATATTTTGGAAGTATTGATATTACAAAATTAAAAATTCAATTATTAGATGAATATGGTAGAATAATTAATTTAAATAATATGGATTTTTCCTTTTCTTTAATTTTACAAAGTGCTTATAATGATATCTAAGAAATACAATTTTCTGTCAAAACAGTATCAGGATATGAATTATAATTTTGTTGTGATGTATTTAAAACAATATATTTTAAATAATTATTAATAGAACAAGCATTATATCCAAATAATTGTCCCGAAGGGTCAACATCATATAAAACCCAAAATGGATAATTGGTTGTAGTATCAAAATAATCAATAAAAGGAAGAGTTCCAGTTGGAGAAGTTGGAGAAGTTGATGAACTAATTTGTTTTTGATAAATAATATTTGAAGACAAAGTTGAAACACATTCTAAATTCATTTTAGAAATAAGATTTATTTGAAGATTTGTTTTATTAAAAGGTATAATTCCATTTTGTAATGTATTATGATAATTTAAAAATCCATTTTTTATCAAATGTAAATTTTCATAAGATGTTTCAATACAATTATTTGTTCTAATAGTATTATTATATAATAATTTTGATTTTTTATTTTTAATATAATCACTTGAATTTGTTGGTTCATTTAAAGAACCAAAATCTTTTTTTGCTTTATTATTATTAAATATTTGATAAGCCATTATTATATAACATTTTATTTTTATTCTGTCATTAACTGCCATTAAAAATTATTTTTTGTATTTTGAATGTTTTTTATTCTTTATTCTGTCATTATAATATATAAAATTATCATTATAAATATGGATACAAATAATAATAATGAAAAAAAAAATAGAAACCAACGAAATATAAAAAATAATACAAAATATGAATTAAATGAAAACAACAATGAAAATGAAAATGACAATGAAAATGACAATGAAAATAAGAATGAAAATGACAATGAAAATAAGAATGAAAATGAGAATGAAAATGAGAATGAAAATAAGAATGAAAATGAGATAAAAAAAATTACACAATTAAATTTGAAACTATTGAAAAATAATAATGAAAATTTAAAAAAATATTGGGAATTTTTAGGAAAAGAAAATGGGAATGATGAAAATATTGATTCTGATGATAATATAGGTATAACAAGTGATATTTCAGATAGTAGTAATAATGAAATGTCTCAATCGTATGAAACAGAAGATGATTTTATTTCTTCTTCGAGATATAATAGTTTATGTTATAATAATAATATTGATTCGGAGTTAAATATTCCATTTGTTATGTTAAAAAACAACAATAATGAAATTAATTTAAGTAATAAAAAAAAAAATAGTAGTCCAAATAAAAAAAATAAATCGAATAAATTAAAAAAAAATATTAGTTTTTTAGATAATCAAAGTAATATTAGTTATTCAGATGAAAATAATAATACAAATTATTTTAATTTAAATGACAACTTGAATAAAAATTCAACGATAATGACAGGTAAGCATGAAAATAATATGAATATAACAAAAAAAAAATATAAAAAATTATCATTTTTAGACGTTAAAACAAATATAGATAATACATATACAAATATAAATCATCGTTATTCATCATCACTTGATATTTTAGCAAGTTATTTAAAAGGTCAAAAATTAATTTATATGGAATCAAAAATATATTGTGAAAATAAATTAAATATGTTAATGCTTCCTGCAATTATATTATCAACATCAGTTGCAATTATTACTTCAATAATAAAAAAAAAAAATAATTATATAATTGTAATAATAAATGGTATAATATCATTATTATTAACATTAATTAATTATTTAAAATATGATGCAGCATCTGAAGCTCACAAAATGGCAACAATTCGTTATGATAAATTGCAAAGTTCCGTTGAATTTGCTTCAGGTTCAATATTATTATTTTTTGATGATCTTAAAAAATCAAGCGATAAAAATAAATCATTAACAGATGAAGAAACAAAAGAAAATAATGAAAAAATAAAAAAGATTGAAACGGATATGATTGATAAATTAATAGATATTGAAACAAAAATATCCGAAATAAAAGATACAAATCAATTTATAATTCCATCCCAAATACGAAAATTATATCCTGTAATATATAATACAAATATATTTTCAGTAATTAAAAAAATTGATGATTATAGACGTAAAGTTATAACTTATTTAAAAAATATAAAAAATGATATACGTTTTTTAAATTCAACAATGAAAAATAATACAATAATGAATAAAAATACATACAATCAAATGAATAAACTTTTTAGTTTAAAACGAAAATTAATAAATGAACTTTTATTATTACAATCAGCATTTTCAATTATAGACCAAATGTTTAATCAAGAAATAAAAAATGCAGAAATATTAAAAAAAAATTGTATACATTATTTTTTATGTCATAGTAATTTTTTTGTTTCTTTTTTTTATAATAATGAAGATGATAAATATATCAAAGTAACAAGTATTAATCCATTTATTGAAAAAATTATGGACCCTTATAAATTTTATGAAAATGATATTAATATTATTGATTTTTATTACAATAAAAAAAATAAGAAAGAAATATGAAAGATAAATATTAATTAATATAAATGTTTAAATACGAATATTATTCATCAAATATTGAAGATAATTATTCTATTTTTTATTCTTCAATACGAAATAATATCAAAGAAACAGCAATTATTATTTGTGAAGATGATAATTATGATAATGATGATAATGATAATGATGATAATAATTTTTTATGTATACCAAATTTATTTACAGATATTAATATAGGACCTTCTTTTTCTTGTTTTATTGATGAAGAACAACCTTTTGAAAGTTCAAAATTATTAACAAAATATAAAAAAATAAAATTAGAATTTTTATATTCAAAAAAAGAAAATAAACCATATTTATTGTCTTCTTTTTCAATATCAACAAATTATAATTATAAAGAAATAGAAAATATAACAAAACAAATAATAAATCAAATTGATTTTTTAGAAAAAAATAATTTAACATTTTTAAAAATAGATTTAAATGATATATTAATTATTGAAAATAACGAAGGAAGTATGAATGAAATAAAGTGTGCGATTATTAATTCTTCAAATTTAATTCATATTAAAGCGAAACCTGAAACAGGTAAATTAATTCATATTGATTATCCTTTCGATAAAATAATTTTTATGTCTCCAGAATTAAAAAATATATTTGAAATTCCAGCATATATTTCTCATACAACTATTTATTATAATATCGGTTCTTTAATTTTATTTATTTATTTGCAAAACTTGAAAGAAGTAGATAACGAAATAACAAAAAATGATAATGAAATAACAAAAAATGATAATGAAATAACAAAATATGATAATGAAATGACAAAATATGATAATGATAATTTAAATTATTATTTGAATAATAAATTAATTAATATTTATAATACCAAATTATTTTGGTTTATTAAAAAAAGTATAATAAAAAATGAGAATGGTGAAAGATTTTTAAAATACTAAATTGATTGAAGAAATAATCGGTAAAAAATTTAATTATTATTTTAATAATAAAATAATAAATTAAAGATTATTAAAAATAATAATAAAATGATATTTAGATTATTAATTCAAATTGAATTAATTTTATTATTATTAGAAAAAGGAAATTCTTTTAAAATATTTGCGAAAAATGAACGAAGTATAAAAAAAACATATATGAAAAATGATTATGATAGTATTGATAAAAACAAAAAGTTTTATAATCGATTAAATTACAACCATAAAAATAAAAATAATAATAAAGAAGACGAAGAAGATTTTGAAAAAATAAATAAAAAACAAAATAACGAATATGAATATGATGAAGAAGAAGAAAATTATTATCAAGATGGCGAAGATGCAGAAGACTTTATAAAAAAAAATAGGAATACAATTGAAATAATATTTAAACCAACGGGTTTTATTAAGTCATTAGGAGATGATGAAATGACATTTGATGAATTTAAAAAAAAGAATAAAAGAATAATGAATGAAAATATGAGAGAAGAACAAAGCAAAAGAAAAGAAGTATTGAAATCAGAAAATTTTGAAATAATAAAAAATTATGATTTTACATTTGAAAATATTGGTGGTTATGATGAAATTAAAAAAGAAATGATGCAATGTGTAGATATGCTAAAAAATTTCAAAAAATATGAAAAATTTAATGTTCGAACACCCAAGGGATTAATATTAGAAGGACCACCAGGAAATGGAAAAACATTATTGGTTCGTGGATTTTCAGGTGAATCAAAAATACCTTTTATAACAGTAAGTGGTTCAGAATTTCAAGAAAAATATATTGGTGTTGGTGCATCAAAAATAAGAGAATTGTTTTCATTAGCAACAAAAAATGTTCCGTGTATAATTTTTATTGATGAAATAGATGCAGTTGGAAGAAAAAGGTCATCCGATGGTGAACCATCTTCATCAGAGAAAGATAATACATTAAATGAATTATTAGTTGCATTAGATGGATTTAAAACAAAGAATGGAATATTTGTAATTGGAGCAACAAATCGTATTGATTTATTAGATACAGCATTAATAAGACCAGGAAGAATAGATAAAAAAATTTATATTGGAGCACCAGATAGTAAAACAAGAAAAGAAATAATAATTATTCATATTGACGGAAAACCATACGATAAAAATGAAATAACAATAGATGATTTAGTTCTTTTAACAGAAGGTTTTTCAGGGGCAGAGATTGAATCTTTATTAAATGAAGCGATGTTAAATGCACTTCGTCATGATAGAATGAAAATGTCAAACAATGATATTGAAATAATAATAAATAAAATGATAGCAGGTTGGCAATCAAATGAGCTTGAGATGACAAAAAATATGATAGAGCAAATATGTGTTCATGAGATAGGACACGTAATAGTCAGTTTATTTTGTGATAAATATCCAAAATTAAAAAAAGTAATATTAAATTTAAATTCACCAACATCACCAGGTTATACTTTATTTGAAAATAAACTATCAAATATTTACAAAGAAGATGAATTATTTGAAAAATTAATGATATTATTAGGAGGTAGAAATGCGGAAGAAATTATTTATAATAATTCAGTAACAACAGGAGCATCAAATGATTTTCAACAATCTTTTGTTTTAGCCGAAAAAATGATATTACAATATGGATTTGGTAAAAATATAATCTATTCAATGAATTCTGATAAAACAAAAGAAATAATTGACAATGAAATAATGAAATTAATAGATGAAGCAAATGAAAAGTCAAAAGAAATATTATTAAAAAATAAAAAAAGTATATTATTATTATCGAATGAATTGGAAAAAAGAAAAAAATTAAATTATTTAGAAATTGTTGAATTTTTAGATATACAAGATAAAGGAAATAAAAAAGATAAAGAATATCAAAATCAATATCGTATTTATTTAAGTGAATAAAAAAATAATTGAATAAAAAAATATTGAATCAAAAAATAATTGAATCAAAAATTTATAATTAATATTCACGACATATAAATAAATAAATACCATTAATATTTGGACTTAAAATTTCCTTTTTTTCTTGTTCTTGTTCTTGTTCTTCTTCATTAGCTTCTAAAAAGTATTTTTTTTTATCGTATTGATATAAAGATTGGTCTTCAAATAAATGAGTTGAATCAAATTTATTAATTTGTTTATTTTGTAAATATTTTTCAAATTGTGTTTCGGCATCCCAAAAATACATATTCAAATTATCAGTTGTTTCAAAATGAATAGTTCCATAATTCAAACATAAATCATGAATAGAATTAAAAATGTTTCTTTTTATTAAAAAAAATAAATTTTTTCTTATCGTTAAAATATAATTACCATTTTTAATATAATTATTTAAATCTTGAAAAGTAAAAATATTATTAAATTCTAAATTATTGATAAAACTCGTGCAATTAACATTTTGTAAATAAATACGATTTTCATCTAATAAAGAATTCATAATTAAAGAAATATATTTATTATTTATCCTTTGATTTTCATAAATAGTTTCATCTTGTGGAAATAAAGTTTCTTTTATTTTAAGAATACGATTTTCAATATCTTTATCAGTAAGTTGTAAAAAAGAAAAATCAATTTCTTTGCATAAAATAATATCAGTTCTTACCCTAACAATATAATCATAATTAAAATTATTTTTTTCTTCATATTGTTTCATTTCATTATAAGAAATATAATATTGAAATAATTCAGTAATAGTTCCTGAATTTTTTAAATAATCTTTAAAAGATGAATTCAAATTATCTAAATAAACATTCTTATTATTATAATTTATATGACAATTTTCAATTAATTTATTGCGGTTATTTATAAATGTTTCATCATTATTATTAAACCAAACTAATGATTTTAAATGAGATGATAAATGAGTTTTTAAAACAGTTTCGTGTTTCTCTCTTTCAATTTCCATTTCAGTTTCAGTTCCAGTTTGTTTTAATTCTAATGTTGCAAAAATATGTACGTTATCATGTAATAAAATATTTTTTTTTAAATATTGAATACATTTTTTATAACTTCTTAATTGACCTGTGTAAAATACAGCAATATTTAATTTATTATCGTGTTTATCCATTAAATATATTAAATAATATAATTTATTTAATATATTTTTTATATTTTAGTTAAATCTATTTATTTTTTTGATTGTTTTCTGGTATATTTTTTTGGTTTTATATTTTCATTCAATTCACCAACATCAATATTATGATAATCTTCATTATCATCATTACTATCATCACTATCATCACTATCATCACTATCATCACTATCATTTTCACTTTCATCTTGATCACTGGAAACATTTTGAGTATTTATTTTTTTATTTTGTCTTTTTTTAGGTTTATCTATTGTTTCTTGTTTCGCTATTTTATCATTATCATTGAATTCATTTTTAAAATAAGGTGTTGAAGTTCTATTTTTTTTTGTTTTATTATTTCCACCAGTAGTTGCAAAAGGTTGATTTAATAATAAATAACCACCTCCGCCAACCAATGCTAAAATAGTTATAATAATAAATGTAAAATCATTATTCATAATATTTATTAATTTATTATTTTATTATTAAATTAAAAAATGAACGAATAAATATTTTGAATAAATTGTAAATTCTATTTTTCGTGCTTTAATTTCGTTATTATTATTTTTTATACTTTTTAATTATATCTTTTTATACTTTGTAAATGACATTTTAATGATAATAGTATATGATTATAATATATGGATAAAAATATAATTGGAGGGGGAATAATTTTTACAAGTATAAAAAATAATGAAATTTATTATTTATTAGGGAGAGAAAATAAATATTGTATAAATGGAGCTGGTAAATATTGCGATTTTGGAGGAGGAAATGATGGAGAAAACATTATTGATAATGTTTCAAGAGAAGCAAGTGAAGAAATGATTGGATATTTTGGAAATAAAAATGATATTAAAAAAATGTTTGAAAAATATGGATATTATTTTATAGATAGTGAAACAACGAAAAATAATAAAATATATAGAATATATTTTTTACCAATAAATTATGATGAAAATATTGTAAAATATTTTAATAATAATCAAAAAATATTACAAGAATATTTACCCAATCAAATTTTAAAAAAAAGTAAAATATTTGAAAAAGATAAAATTGAATGGTTTTCAAATAATGATTTAAAAAAAAGAAAAAATGATTTACGAAAATTTTTTAAAATAACTTCAAAAACAATTATAAAAAATCAATCAAAAATTAAAAAATTTATAATAACAAACTGTAAAAATAATAATAAGACCTTAAAAAAGGAAAGGTTTTTTTCTACGAAAAAACAAACTAAAAAAAAATATACACAACAAAATACAAAAAATAATAAACGAAAAACTTATAAAAATATTAAAATATAATTTACATTATATCTTTTTTTTTTCATTTCCATCAATAGTTGATGGAGAACTGCCTTGACTAATAAATAATTGAATACACGACCATATATGTGCACTTTCCTGAATACTAAAAATTCCTCTTTTTTGTGCGATTGTGATATAATTTATTAAAACATTTAATGCGGTTATTTGGTCTTTTACTTCAATATTCAATAAATCAGGAATTTGTGTTTGTGGCGTTGGTGTTGTTTGTGGTGGTGGTGTTGGTGATGATGATGGTGATGGTGGTGGTGGTGGTGTTTGTGTAATTTCAACATTAATATTTTCAATTGTTTCCATTGAATAATAATTATTTAATATTATTTTTAAGTATTTTTATAACGAAGTATAAAAAACAACAATAAATAGATAAAAAAAAGAAAAAACAAAAAATAATAACAAATAAATATAAATGAAATTAAATTTTATTGTAAATAAAATATATTTTTTTATGATTCTTATTATTTTATTAATTTTAATATTTAGTTTGAATCGATTATTTATTAAAGAAGGTTATGAATGGAGCAATCAAACACAAATAGAATATGAAAAATATATTCGTTTATTTAATCCATCATATCGTTTTAATATTGATGTAATTAAAGAAAATGCAAATGAAAATGAAATAAATTATTTATTGAAAAATAATGAATATCCCTGGAAAAATCAAACAAAACAAATTTTTTTAAATAATGTATCTCATAATAATATAATTCAATCGAATCCATATTTTTCATTAAAAGAAAATCAAAATGTATATCCAGAGAAAATAATGCTTAAAAAATTGGGATTTAATGCAAAAGAAGGAAATTTTTTATTAAATGGAAATGTTTTACCCAATAAAGATGTCATTAAATGTAATATAAACGATAATGGTGAAGGATATATGGAAAAAATAAAATATAATAATGGCTATGATGAATTAACAGGATATAATAAATGCATAAAACAAAAAATAAATAATAATGATATGGAAAAACAAGTTCCAGGATTTAAATTTGTAAATGGTGTTTGTAATCCTTGTTCTATATTAAATGATGTCCCTAATTTTAAATGTCCGTTTACTTTAAATAATGAAAATATAAGTCCTGTTTGGAAAATACTTTGGAATTTAAATTATTAATAATTTAATTTAAACGATTAGGTAAATCTACATAATTAATATTATTTCCATTTGATGTATAAGCAGGAATATGAATTATTGATTGATTAACACATTTTCTTTGTAATTTAAGAAGATATTGAGAAGCTGTTAAAGGATTTTTTGTTGTTTTTGAATAAGGTGCATTTGAAGTAATTTGATTAAAAGAATAACGGTCCCCATTTGTTAAATTACATTTATAAGGACCATGATTAATAATATGATTTGTATATTTTACTGAATTATTAATATCATTTACACAATTTGACGATGAAGCAATATTTTGAATATAAATACCTTGTGAAGTATTATCTGAAAGATTATTATTTCCAACACCACTTGGAGAAACAATATTATTTGGATAAACACCATAATAAATCCATCTATATTTTTTATCTAACATACCATAATTACTTAATACAGAAGGTTTAATATAAGCAAATTGATTTCCTAATGTATCAACAACTCTACTTGGTATAATATGATTAATATTATAATAATTACCACAACAACCACCATTTCCTTTTGCATATGCTCCTTTATAAGGAGTAAAATTTGAAGAAAAAACTGATGATTTAGCAACATAACCTATATTTCTATGCCCTCCATTAATAGAAAAACCATTAACTGCGGGATTTTGTAAAGCTAATTTTAACATTGTATTATCTTTTCCAAAAGGACCTTGGGGTAAAAATATTCCACCAGGTGGTTTTCCAGAACGATTAGAACCGTAATTAATAATTGATTTTTTTTTAAATGCTGTTAAACTCATTATTAATATATATAATATAAATAATATAATAATTACGAAGTATAAAAATAAAGAATTTAATTTGAATAATTAAAATGGATTTGAAATGTTATAATAATCATCATCTTTTTTTAAATTATTTTTATTTATTATTGTTTTATTGAAATATTGTTTAATAAAAAAAAGAAAAAGATGATAAAATAAAAATCCAATACAAATTCCAAAAAATATATAAAATAACAAAATATAGTCAAGCATAAAATCAAAAGTATATTTTTTAAAAAATAAAAGAATAAATAATGAAACACAAAAATAACAAAATATAGCGAAGAAAAATGAATATTTTATTTTATTTTTATGCTCTGTAATTAAATATAAATAAGTAATTGTAAAAAATAAAAATTGTAAATATTCACAAGAAATACAATATTGATGAATAGGAATAATTTTATGATTTGTTTTTAAAATATCAAATAATATTTTATTTTCAATATTTTTTTCACCAAATTGTATATAAAATATTTTATTTAATTGAGTATAAAAACAAAAAATACTTCCAATAATATAAAATAATAATGAGAATGATAGCCAAGTATCTTTTGTTTGAATAAGAAATAAGAAAGAAAAAATAAAAATAATAAAGTATAAAATTATTGATTTCATCAATAGTATTTTCTCATATTATTATATATTGAATGCCATATAAAATAATAAAAAATCCAAATAAAAAAACATATTCAGTAATTAACGTATTAAACGGGAAAAAAAAATCAAAATCAACAACATTAAAAAAGGCAAAAAAACAAATAAGATTATTATATATGATTGAAAATCAAGACTTGAAAGGCGAAAAAAATAAAAAAAATCTTAAAAACAAAACAAAAAAAATCAAAAGCATTAAATAAAATATTTTTATACTAATATTGATATAATACTTCAGCAATTAATACAATATTCCAATCTAATCCATTTAAATTAACAATATTTCCTCTATCATCTAATAATTTTATTCTTAATTTTTCAATATCAACCGGTCCAAAATAATTGCGTTTATTTGTTTGTAAAGATGAACTATTTTCAGTAATATAATGTCCCAAACTTAAATTATTTTTTTCTAAATTAATTAAAGCAAAACTATCACTTGGATTAGCAGGTAAAATTTTAAATCGTGTATTACGACTATTATTTTTTATAATTTCATTAATTGTATAAATTTGACTATTGGTATAAGTTCTTGGTGCATTTGGAATGACTTGTGGTATTTTTTTTGTGCCATCAAATGCTTTTTCTGAAGTAATATATAAATCTGAATTGGTATTTAAAATATTAATATTATTGGAAAGTAAAGAATTATTTAAAGTATCACAAACATAAGCAGTATCTAATGAAAAATAAGAAGGAACTGGAAGTTTTGTTGATAATTCAGTAATTGTTACTAAACCATTATTAATATGATTTTGATTATAATCATCAATAACTAAAATAAAATATTTGGGACCATAATAATCAAATATTGATGTTCCGATATTTCCAGAAGTTAATATACTTTCACTTGCTGTTCTAAATCCCATAATCCATCCTAATGTATTTGTAAAACTGTAATTATTTGATGAATGACAATTATTATTACAAGATAATTTTTGACTATAATCAAAAAAAATTAATCTTGCGTCATTTGTTGTTTCTTGATTTTCAATTAAATAATCATTTCCATAAATTGTATTTCCATTTGGGTCAACAATACCATTTAAAATAAATGATATTTTCCCTGTTGAAGAAGTAAAATAAATATTTGCTGAAGTTATATTTGAAAAACCCGATAAAGTAAATTCATAAATTAATTCAGTTATAAATGTTGTTGGATTATAATTACCAGAAGCAACATTTATTTTAAAATAATTTAATTGATTATATATCCAAAAACAACTATTTCCATAAGTTTCATCGATTAAATACCAAGAATAAGGAACTTGATAAGAATATAATCTTAAAGATAATACATTTTTCAATTGATCACTCAAATCACATACATAATCACAAGATGAAGTATTTGTTCCATCATTTGATGCTTGACGATACAAACTATCAATTATAATTAATCTTGAAGAAATATTTGTTAAATTGGGATTTAATTTATCTTGGGAAACAGGAACATTAAAATTATTATTAATACCCAATTGTTCTCTTGACATTGGATAATGAGTTTGGTCTTTATAAACATCAATTTTTTGTTCTCTATCTGTTATTTTATTTTTTTGTGTTTCATTATTTTGATTTAATGCTGGATTATTTTTTAACCAATTTGTTGTTTGTTTATTTAATATATCATCATTCTTAGCTATATCTGACATTACATTTTTATTATTATTTATAAAACCTTCTCTTTTATTTTCATATTCGTCTTCATCTTCATCTCCATCTTCATCTCCATCTCCATCTCCATCTTCATCTTCATTTTCATCTTCATTTTCATTTTCATCTTCATCTTCATCTTCATCTTCATCTTCATCTTCATCTTTATCTTCATCTTCATCTTCATCTTCATCTTCATCTTCATCTTCATCTTCATCTTCATCTTTATATTCTTCTTTTTTTTTATATCCTTCTTGAATATCATTTTTGATATATTGTTGATTATTAATGAATTTATTTTGGATATTTTTAAAAAAAAAATACATTTTTTCATTTCCTTGATTTTTAAATTTTTCCATATATTTATTTGTTCTATTAATCATTTCTTCGTGTGTTCTTGGATTATTTAAAATAGAATATAATTCTTCATTTGAATAACTATTTATATTCATATTTTGATACATTTCTTTATTCATATATTTATTTTATACTTCGTTATAATATTTTTAATCTATTATTATAATAATAACTAAATAATATCTAATAATAATCTTCTTCTTCTATACTATTATCAGTTTCATAATTACTTTCAATATCACTTTCATCTTCTTCATAATATTTTTTATCAAACAAATTGTATTTTTCAAAATAATCAAATCCATTAACATCAATATAATTTTCATTATATGTGTTCCATTTTTCAACTAAATTATTAAATATTAAATTTGCTTTATGGTGATAATTATTTTCATCATTCGTATTTTTATGAATTATTATTTGTAAATCATTATTGTTATTTCTAATAATTTTACATATTCCTGATTCAGGTTTATAAAAATTATATTCATTATTATCATCATCATTTGAATTATCAAATATCATATTTAATTTTTCTTTATAGTTGTGGCTGTCATCCCGATATTTTTTAAAGTCTTCATTGCATATCTGTTCTTCTTCTCTACTTGGTTCATTATAATAATCATCCTCATATAAATTTTTATATATATTATTATTAAAATTTAATTTGTTGTTTTCCTTTGGTTGTATATCATCATTTGTATTTTTATTATTCAATAATGGAAAATTATTATTATTTAAACTATAGCTATCATTATTATATTGTTTTTGTTTTTTATTAGTTGAAGATGATTTTAAAGATTTTGTCGTATACATTTTTGCTTTTTTATATTTTATTAAACTATATTTAAATTTTTTTATTAATTATAATTATGATAATGAAGCATTAAAAAATCATTTTTTTATTATATAATTATTAAATTGTCTCAAAATCAATAAAATCTAAATCAAAATTTAAAGAAACACAACTATCTTTATTATTTTGTTCGCCAAACTGAGATTTTTTTAATTCTTGTTTTTGAATTTCTTTTTCATTAAATTGTTGAATAATTTCTTTTTCCAATATATTTTTATATTCACTTTCAGTCTCATTTGAAAATTCAAATATTTCATCCCCATCATTTTTCATAATTAATTGATTATCGTTTTGTAATAAAATTTGCCAATTAAAACCGTTTATTTTCAATAATTTCATTTTTTCTTGTTCATTATAAATTTCTAATAAATCAGTCATTATTGTTTTTTTACTTGTTGTATCAACAGGAGATTGCCAATCTCTAATTCCCAATAAAATAAAATCGTATTTATTTATTCTTTCATTTCTAAATTTACCTCCAATATGAACCATATATTTTTTTCCATCAATACCAATAGCACGAATATGACTTCCGCCTAATTTTTCTGTAATAATGCTATAAATTTCAAATTCATTATTTGATGTTCTTAATTTATGATTATTTAATTTATTTTTAAAATCTTTAGACGCCATTTTTTTACTTTTTGAACCGCCAGAAATGTTTTTAACCATTTTATATGACATAATAATTTTATGTTTATTGTTGTTTATTAAATATTATTTCATTCATTCGTTTTTTTTTAAAATATTGGATTATATTAATCAAATGGTTCGTAAATTATCCAAGTGGAATTTATTTGTAAAACACCTAAAAAAAGAAAATCCAAAATTATCATTTAAAGAAATACTCGTAAAAGCATCACAAATGAAAAAAGACGGAAAAATGGAAAATTTTAAAATTGATTTGGACGATAAAAAAAACAATGAAAAAGAAGAAAAAGAAGAAAAAAAAGAAACAAAGAAAAATAAAAAAGAAAAAACGAAATCAATATCGATGCAAGAAATAAATGAAAATAATGATATTGATAATGAAAAAAAAAGTTTATTAAAACAAATTGAAAATTTAAAATTAATAATATCCAAAAATGAAGAAAATAGAGAAGCATTAAAAACAAAAAAAAAGGGAACAAATAAAACAGCGAAAAGAAAAACAGCCAAGCATCGGCGAACTTTTAAAAAAAGAAAAACAAAGCACGAAAAATCTTAAAAATAACAATTAACAATAAAATATTAAAAATTAAATATTCCAATTTTCTTTTTTAATTTAAATGAAAACTATTTAAATATAATGTTAATTTAAACATAATGCCTATTCAACGAGACGACAATAAATATTATGATTTTGAAGAACTATTTTTTGAGAAAGATTGTGATATTGATAGTATTATAAATAATTTTTTTATTAAATATCAAGAAATTAAAGGAGATAAAGAATATATCACCTACAAAATAAAACAATTAATAGTAGAAGAGAGAAAATTTCTAAATAGATTAAATGGTGAAGGACAAGACCCATTAAATAGAATTGGAAAAGTAAGTTATTTAAGACATTATGTAATTCCGGAACAAAATAATGGTAAAGAGTATTATATTTATTGTATCAACTCATTCATTTGATTTTATATGTTGTAAAAGCATATAAATTTATATTATTAATGAATTTATATTATTAATGAATTTTTATATTTTCTTCGTTAATAATATAAATGAAATATTTAAAAGACCAAGATAAAAATTATATTATAAATGGGGAAACATTTAAAAAATTAACTGGTTCAAGAGCAGAAGTATTTCACGGAACAGCTTATAAAACAAGTGGAAAATTAACGAAAAAGGATTTAATAAAAAATAAAAATAATAGAATTGTTTCTTTAAAAAAACATAAACAAGCTGAAAAAGATAACCGTCTTGTTAATCTTGGATATGGTTTCAAAGAAGGAGAATTTGGAGTGGTTCATTTAAATCCCGTAAAAGAAAAATCATCTCAATTTAAATCAAGGTCATCAAAAAATCCTTCATTAAAATCAAAATCATCTCAATTTAAATCAGTTGCTATTCCTTCATTTAAAAATATATCATCAAAACCTCTTTCATTTAAATCGAGGTCATCAAAAAATCCTTCATTAAAATCAAAATCATCTCAATTTAAATCAGTTGCTATTCCTTCATTAAGAGAAAAATCATCTCAATTTAAATCAAGGTCATCAAAAAATCCTTCATTAAAATCAATAAAATCATTACCAAAATCGTTACCAAAAAATAAACAACCGAGAAAAACAAGAAAAACAAAAAAAATAAAAGGCGGTTCATCATTAAATCCAAGTTCTTACCCATTTGGTGATTTTGATGATTTAAAAGGTTTAGGAAGTTTTACACAACAAGAAATGTTAGCAGCACCAAATAATACTCCAAATGATTTAGCCTTGTTAAAATAAAAAATGAAAAAATAATAACATAAAATAATATTAACATAAATAATAAAAAAGAATGAATACATTTGATGAATTAAATATTGATTTATCAACTTATGATAATGAAGTAAAAGAAAAAATAATAGAATATTTAAAAACTTTAAATAAAATAGAATTAAAAGCATTAAAAATTGCAATAAATCATTTAAAATCAAGTTTTAATATTTATAAATGTAATGGTTTTCAAAATTTTATAAAAAACGAATCCAAATAATGAAGTATATAAATAGTTTTAAATTTTATATCATTCAAAATTATAAATATAATTATTGGTATATTATTGGTATATTATTGGTATATTATTGGTATATTATTGGTATATTTTTATAAAGAAGCATAAAAATAAATAATTTATGATTTGATTTATTATAAATTATTTGGTTTAATAGTTGTATCCGTGTTTCGTTATTTTATAAATTATTTAGAATATTTTTTATGTTTTTTTAATGATTTAGTTGTCATTCTATTTAATTGTTTATATTCATGAAAAGATTTTTTTATATGATTTAATATTTTTTTAGTTTTTTTTTTATCGTGCTTTGCTATTTTTTTTTCTTTTCTTCCTCCTTTTGTTATATTATTAAATTGATTATTTTTTAAATTTAATAATTCATTTGTAATTAATTCCGTTAATTTATTTTTTTGATTTGTATCTAATTTTGAATTTAATAATGATTCATCAATAATTTTTATTATTTGTTTTGTATTGTTGATTTTGACTTGAGGTAAATCTTGATATATTGATATTATTTTTTTTATACAAATAAGAATGTTATCAAAAAATAGATGATTTTTTATGATCATTGGCGAAAAAATAATTTCAATGTAATTTTTTACATTTTCTTTGATATTTTCTTTATTATTATTAACATATTCATTTAAAAATCCAATTTCATTTTTAATGTTATCAAATTTTTCACTATTAAGAAAATCTTTAATTTTCTCAAATAAATTTATAGCAGTTGATAAAGCAGTTTTTACGGCAACTTCTTCTTCAACAAGTGCTATATTTGCAAGTTGACTTGATAAATCACTTACCATATTAACTGAACTTTCTTTTACGTCATTAACCCATTCTGTAAAATTAAATAATTGAAATGTATTATCAAATAAATCTCCAAAAGCATCGCCAACTGAATAACCTTCAATATTTTCACTTTGTATGGATGTTTTTGAAATTGGTTCTGATGTTTGGGATATTGGCGTTAATGGGTCCGTTGATGTTTGGGATATTGGTTGTGTTGTTAATGGTTGTGTCAATGGTTCTGTTAATGTTTTTGATATTGGTTGTTTTAATGTTTTTGATATTGATTGTGATGTTGATATTTGTTGCGTTTTATTTTTTTTTTGTGTTTTATTCATTAATATTATATAATGACATAATAATATTATTTTAACAATGATTTTCATTATTCAATTTTTTTTTGAAATTTTTATATGATATATTTTCATTTATTTTATAATTAATACTATTTTTTTGAATAAATGAAAAATTGCATAATTTACCGAGATATGTATAGCGATTATTTTTTTCTTTATAAAATTTTAAATTCTCATTATCGTTATTATTTTGTATTTTTTTATTATTATTATTTGAAATATTTTGAATTATTCGAACTTCGTTGTCATTATAATTATTAATATTATTATTATTTTTATTTTTATTCATTGGAGTAGATGATATTGTGTTTAATGTTGAAGATAATTTATTCAAATTTGTTTTATTATTTTCATACTTTGCTGAATTATAAGATTTAAAATTTGCAAAAACTTGTTTAGTTTGTTTAATATTTTTTTCTTGTTGGTTATTTTTATTTTCTTTAATTTCTTCCATTTTTTTTAATTCATCACTCATATTTATAAAAATATGAGTGCAATGATAAACAATGCAATATTTTTGAGCGATTGATTCTAAATAACGATATGGAATATTATGGTCTGCATAAAAATGAAAACTGGATGCATCTTTTGTATCTTCATAATATTTATAAAACATAATTACATTTCCCAAAGTTGTATTTTCAAATAAAATACATTTAGTTAATTTTTCATCATCTTTATTTTCTTGTTCTTTTAAAAGAAGCATTTTATTAAATTTATCATTGTATTTTTTTTCATAAGGAATAATTATTTTATCGCCATTATCATTTATCATATTTTGTTTTTCCTTTTTACTGTCATTATCTTCATCTTCAAAATTATCAAAATTACAAATATTAGGATCATTAAAAAAAATCAATAATGACAGATAAGTATAAAATATAAATAATAAAAATCCATAAATTCCTGATAATGAAATATTTGTAAGAAAATAAAAATTCATTTTATATGAATAAAATAGTTAATCGTTTTTAAATATTTACTGATACCATTTAATATTCTTCATTTTTGTTTTCTATTTCCTGCTTTGCCGTTTCATACTTCGTTATTTCCTGCTTTGCCATTTCATACTTCGTTATTTCCTGCTTTGCCGTTTCATACTTCGTTATTTCCTGCTTTGCCGTTTCATACTTCGTTATTTCCTGCTTTGCCGTTTCATACTTCGTTATTTCCTGCTTTGCCATTTCATACTTCGTTATTTCCTGCTTTGCCGTTTCATACTTCGTTATTTCCTGCTTTGCCGTTTCATACTTCGTTATTTCCTGCTTTGCCGTTTCATACTCCGTTATTTCATGGTTCGCTGTTTCATATTTTAATTGTGTTTTTCTGTACTCAAAAAGTTCTTTTACTTCATCTGATAAATTAATAATTTTAATTGCTTCAAATGTATTATTTTTATTTTCTGGATGCAATCTTATTAAATATAAATCTTTTATAATCATATTATAATTTTTTTCCAAAATAGCTTTATAAATATTTAGTTGTAAAGAATAATGAAAATAATTGGAATCAGGTAAATGGTCTATACAAGGTGTAATTGCATATTTATTATTAAATGCTTCTTTTGTTATTTTTTTACTTCGTTTCCAATCATAAATATTTAATGAATTATCATTTTTATTAATATAAACCATGTCAATTGAACCTGCTATTTTAACTTCTTCATCATAAATTAACCATTCAGTTCTATAACAAACAAAATCAGGATAATTTTCAATATATTTTAAAAATAAATTCCAATCAACTGAATTATCAGTATAATTATTTTCAATATAATTTTTTAAAAGATTTTTATGTGTATATTCTTCATCATCTGGTAATTTTTGATTCATAAATTTTTCAATTTTATTGTGTAAATTTGTTCCTTCACCAGAAACTAATGAACCATTATCACTCCATAATTTTTTTATTTCATCATTCGTTAAACCAAAATATTTAGAATTAGTCCAATTTTTACCGGACATCATTTTTTTAATTATTTCATCAGCATCAAAATTTTCAAATTGTTTATGGATAAAAGTTGTTGTCGATATATAAGGAGTTATAGAATTTCCTTTTTCATTAATTGTGTATTTATGATTTTTTTCTTCAAAACTAATATTATCATCACGACAATGTTTATTTTTTGTTGCTAAAATTGGTTTTAAAGTTTGTGTATTCATTTATTCTTTTTTATTATGTGAATAAATGAATAAATATTTATTTCATTTTTTTATTTTTATATTTAAAATTAAGTCATCCATTAACGCTTATTTTACTTACTTGACATTATTGTTATTTATTTATAATTATGCTGTTCCATTATCATCATCATCAGTATCATCATCATCATCATCATCATCATCATCATTATTATCATCATAATCATTATTATTATTATTATATGTATCATTATCATTATCATTATCATTATCAGTAATAGTATCATTATCAGTAATATTTGTATAAATATCTTGAATACCATTTGGAATATCATTTTGTAAATGTTGAATTAAATTTTCAATATTTAAATCAGTACTTCCAAATCCACCAAATCCTCTTGTAGTTGGATTACTTAATTCATTTTCATCATTAACTTTAATGACAAATATTGGAGATAATATTGGATTACAAATTTGAACTAATCTTGAATATTTTTTAATTTCATATAATGATTCATTATTATCAAAAAATGCTATTATATTATTTCTATATCCTGAATCAATAATTCCAACACTATTTGATAATCGTAAAGGTGTTTTCATAATACTTGACCGTGGATATAAATAATATCCAGTATTATAATCTTTCCAATTAGAAGTAAGCATTCTTGCCGAACAACGAATATTTAAATCAAGTTTAATTAAATCATTTTTACATACAATTTCATTTGGTGAAAATAAATCAAAACCTGAATCGGGATATTCATCATTCATAATAGAATGATTATGTTTATTTATTGCTTCTTCATAAATATTTGAAAATGTCTCATCATCATTTGATAAAAATATTTTTAATATCATTAAATTATCATATTTCATTAATAATTTTATATAATTTTGTTGTTGTTGTTCGTATTGTCCACATTCTTCATATTGTTCGTATTGTACCAATTCTCCTTGTTGATTTTCAATAATATCCATTTAAATTTTATATATTTTTATTAAATAAATAATCTTTAAATAAAAAAATATATCTAATTAAAAATAATTAATGAAATGAAGTTGTTAAAGGAAATGAATTTGTCGAACAATCGCAAATAATGGATAAAACAGAATCATCAATATAATTATAATGATTTTCATTTTTGGTAATATTATGTTTTGAAATTTCTAAATTATCATGCTTTATTATTTCATTTAAATGATAATCAATATCATTATAATTATCACTATTATTATCATTATAATTATCACTATTATTATCATTATAATTATCACTATTATTATCATTATAATTATCACTATTATTATCATTATAATTATCACTATTATTATCATTATCATTTATATATGTTTTTGTTGTTTGTCTCGTTAAATTATTTATTTCATTATCATTATAATCTTCATTTTCAATAGGAAAAATATTATTATTATAAATATATTGATTACCCTGAGATGTTTGTCTCGATAAAATAAATAATTTTTTGTAATTTTTATTATTGAATGTATTAATAATAATATATAAGTCATCGCATAAAACTTTCATTAAATGAACCTGATTTAAATTATTATCATTCATATAATTTTTCATATAAATAAAAAATTTTTTTAAAGAATGTTTATTTATTTTTCCATTTAATGTATCAAAAATAATTTCTTGAACTTTTTGTCTAAAAATATAAATAATTAAATTAATATTTTCTTTTTTTTGAATATTATTAAAAATAAATTGTTGTTGTTGTTGTTTTTTTATTAAAATACCATTTATTGTTATATTCAAGTTTTGAATATTTGTTGTTTGTATTTGAAATATTCTATTTTCAACAGAGGAAGATAAATAATTTATAAATAATAAATTTACCCATTTATTTGTATAATAATTATAAATAAAACCATTTTCAAGTTGTATTATTATATTTTTTGCTTTTTTATAAATAATATTGGATAATATTTCTCCATAAATAAATCCTGAATTTTCAAAATTATCAATAAAACGGTATTCGCCATTGTTTAATTTGGATAATTGAGATAATAAAATAGCATTGTGATTTTTTCCATAACCTATAAATATATGATTATGATTATCATTATTTATTAATAATTCATTCAATTTATTTATATTTTGTTCTCCTTTGTTTATTTCTCCATCCGTTAAAAATAGATGTGTGATATCTAATTGTTTATTTTTTTCTTGCAAATTAATTATTTTCTTTTGAATAAAAAGAAAAGTATTTTCAAAATTTGTTGAACCTTCGGGTTTTATTGTATCTAATAAATCAAAAATAGATTGAATATTTATTTTATTTGGAATAATATAATCAATTAAATTATAAATATCATCATTAAAAAGAGATATTGAAAAAGAAATAAATATATTTTTATTAATAATAACATTAAACATATTTTTCAAAGTAATAATTAATTGTTCCATTTTAGTTTTTTTATTATCATTATCATTATCATTATCATTAAAATATAAATCCATTGATCCAGATTTATCAATGGATAAATGAATATGTTTATTTGGGTTATCTTGTTTTTCTTCAAAAATATCTTTTTCATTCATTTCATTATTATGAATACATTGAATATTTAAAATACCAAAATTTGAAAAATTAAATTCAAATAAAGCATTATCAATTTTATTTGAATATTCATTATTATGAAATAAAAGTGTTGGAATGATATTCATTAAATAATTAAATTAAATAACAAAATTATATTTAATTATTTATTATAGTGTTTAATAAAAAAATGGAAATAACAAAAATTATAAATTTTGTTATTCAAAACACAAAACATTATTTAAATAATGAAAATAATTTAGAACAAAGTTTAAATGTTTTACATTTAACAAATGATATTTATAAAAATGAAATAATTAAAAATCCTCTATTAAAAAATAAAAAAAATATAATATTTATTTCATCTTTATTATATGTAATAGTAAATAATAAACAAATAGACAAAATACAAGAAATAGAACTATTTAATATAATAAATATTTTTTTAAAAAGAGAATATAATGAAATATTAGATAGTTATGAAATAAATTCAATAAATAAAATTATAACAACAATATCTTATTCATATGTTATATTAAATGGATATACAAATTTTTATGATGACAAAGAGTTAGAAATTGCATATCATATTGTAAGAGAAACAAATTTATTAACTGGATATGATTTTAATAAATGTTTAAATTTTATAATATTGAAAAATCAAAATTTAAGTTTTAAAGATAATTTTGAAAAAACAGAAACTATTTTTAAATTAAGAATTCTAAATTATATTGAAAAAAATTCATTTATTTTAGAATATTCAAAAAAAATTGCAAATTATTTACATAAAAAAAGTATTAAAACAATTTTAAAATGGAAAATTTTATTAAATGATTTTTAATTTATTATTAGGTTAGGTTCGGTTGTTATTTTATTGTCTATATTATCGTTGTTATCTTTCAAGTTATCATCTATATCAATATCATATAATTTATCAATGTCATCATCATTATCATCTTCAAAATTAGTTTCAACAAATACAATTTTTTCTTTTGTTTTTTTATCAATTATTTTTGATAAAATAGAATATAAAGTATTGAAAATAAAAGAAGATTCATAAATATAACAAGTATTAAGTTTATTTGGATAATTTTGATTTAATAAATTAACAATGAAACAAATATATTTGTAATGTTTATCAATATCAGATAATGATAAATTATATAAATTAATATGTAAAATTAAAGTTTTTTCTATTTCTAATCCTTTATTTATTATTTTAAATAATCTTTCAGAGAATATATTATAATTATTAAAATCAATTGTATTTTTTATAATATTATAATTTAATTTAATAACTTTTGTTTTTTTATTTATATAACAAAATTTATTGATAATATTTTCATTAATAATACTCATATATTCTTTATTTTATTATTAATTTTATTTTTATACTTGAAATATTAATATATTAAAAATCAAAAAATCAAAAAATCAAAAAATCAATAATATAATAATATAATAAAGTTATATTTTATGGCTGGAGGAATATTCAAAAATGAAGGATTTTATTTAAATCCTAAATGTATTATTATTTCAATAATTTTTGCATTATCTTATTGGTATTTACCACCCAAAAAATGGTATATTTTGTTGTTTATTTTATACATTACTTATATATTAATTGCTTGGTATGATCATATTTATAAATGCAAATATAAATTACATCCAACAATATTTCCTTTTGGAAAATATATTTATCTTCCTTTTAAACCACCAGAATATCAAAAAGAATATGCGAATTTACCCCAATGGAAAATTGATATAATGGATAAATTTAATCATATAACACTTTGGACTATATTAATGTTTATAATAGTTTGGATAATTTGGAAATTTTTTATGAATAAAAAAAAATAATTTATTTATTTATAAAATTTTTCAAGTTTTATTTTTTTTATTTTTTTTACTTTTTTTATTTTTTTTACTTTTTTTACTTTTTTTACTTTTTTTGCTTTTTTTGCTTTTTTTATTTTTTTTACTTTTTTTACTTTTTTTGCTACCATACAATCCACCCTTAACCACATCCATAGACACACTATTAATCTCCTCTTTTACATCCATAGGCATACCATTCTCTTCTACATCCATAGGCATACCATTCTCTTCTACATCCATAGGCACAACCTCTTCCACAAAATCCTTCATCTCTTCCACATCCATAGGCACAGGCACGTGTTGAGGCAATAAGTTTACGCTTATATTTTTCACATCCAAATTTGTTGCAGGTTGAGGATTTTTTAAATCTGGTGTAACCATCAAAAGAACTTTAATAAAACAATTGGCTTGCCAACTATTAAATGCCTTTTCAACTTTATGTTCTCTATATGTTCCTTGTTGTGGGTCAATCGCATATAATTTACCGTTATCTTTAGAAAAAATAATTGAGTGTCCCGATGTTAAAAGTTGATTCCTGCATCTTGGAATATTAGCAATTAATGTATCATCGTCATATCTCATCATTTTTGCAATAGTGCAAGAATTTTCAGGTAAAAGATTAAGTAAATATTCCGTAAAATTAATCGACATCTCTGGTGTCCTAATGTCAAAATAAATATCAAAAATATCAATTCTTCTGTTTTGTGAATCCCATACGAAATTTATCATTTCTTGAAAAGTTGTTCCACGTTCTGCTATTGTTTTAACTAAACTTGTTCCCTGTTGAACTGTAAAAACATTTAAAAAAGTTAAAGCATTAATACCACAACCTTTGGATTTGTTATTATTAAGTGCATTTGGAATATGTTTCATCCAATCTTCAAATCTTTCCTTACTCTGGCAATTTTTTAAAATAAGTAGCTTATATTCAACATTATTTTTTATTATACTGTTCATAATATATTATTTTATTTAAAATAATATATTTGATTAAATAAAATCAATGTATTATATCATTTTTTCTTTTATTGCTGGTTGTATCGCTAAATTATATGATGATATACAAGATAATATTTTATTTAATAAAATAAAAAAAAATGCCTTGTTGTTAGAAACATTAAAAATAATCCATACAATTACATTTATGATAGTAGGCTTTAATAATCCCCTATTTTATTATTTAATGGGAAGTGGATTAATATTTAGTTTTATGGTTGATAAAAATGCTTATAAATATCCATATGAAAAATCATTAATAATAAATTATTTGCTTTTTCTTTTTTTCATAAATCATTCAAAATTTAATTTCACAGTATTTTATGATTTAAAATTTTATTTTATTATAATTGAAAGTGTTTTAACTTTATTTTTTGAAGCTTTATTAATAAAGGAAGAATATTCTAAAAAAAAATTATTTATTCGTATTTTATTTTTTATAACTCTTATATTCAATTATTTTTGGTATTTTTATAAATATGAAGATTTAATTTTATTAAATAATTATTGTTTAGGATATATTTTAATTAGTATTATTGTGCAATTTTATTGTCTATTTATTAATAAAAAATTAAAAATCAAAAAATATAAAAATAAAAAACAACAAATAAAAAATAAAAAAATAAAAAATAAAAAACAACAAATAAAAAACAACAAATAAAAAACAACAAATAAAAAACAACAAATAAAAAACAACAAATAAAAAACAACAAATAAAAAACAACAAATAAAAAACAACAAATAAAAAACAACAATTATAAAAATCTTTGGATTTTTTTACACCTTTTATTATTTAAAAAGTCGGTTTTTTTTTATCATAAAATAATATATTGTTTATTAAACTAAATATTAAAAATGAAACCCAACCACTTATCGTGGCTAATTGTATTACTACGATCCAACCGCTCATTGCAAATGATTGTGTTATTGACATTAAACTGCCTGAAATAATTCCCGCACCTTGCATTGTTGAAAATAAACCACCAGCGATTGGTCCAATACTTGAAAGACCAATTAACATAAAAATATATGGTAAAAATAACATAATACTGCTAACTATTGGTATAAAAACCCATTTTAAATTATATTTAATAATTTTTCTAATAATAAACATATATAATGTAATTTACATCATAATCTTTAAATATATAGTAAATATAAAAACTGGATTTGAAATGTAAAAATCCAAAGATTTTTATAATTGTTATTTTATTATTTTTTAATAACGAAGAATAAAAAACGGATAAATTACAATAATAAAATAATAAATAATATTATGAGTTATTTATTGTCATTTTTATTTGGAACTGTTTTAAAAATACATGATGATTTGGCGGATAATAAATTATTAAAAAAGTTTAAAACTCCGTTATTTGTTGAAACTATTAAAATGTTAAATGTTATATTCTTTTTGATTTTATCAATTCAAGAACCTTTATTTTTTTATTTTTTAGCTTTTATTTTTTTTTCCAATATATATTCAGTTCCATCTTCATTTGAAGGAGCTTATGAAAAAGCAGGAATAATAAATTTATTTGTAATTTATTTTTTTATCGATAATTCAAAAATAAGATTTTCAAATCTTGATTTAACATTTTTATTTATGTTTTGTATGATGGTTGGAATTATATACATTGAAAATATTTTTTCTCCAACAGAATTTTCAGTAATTAAATTATTTATTCGTTTTTGGATTTTTATTTATTCAATTTTATCATTTCTTTTTTTCAATAATAATAATGAAACAATATGTTTATTTTATATGTTTGTTTCTGGTTATATGTTAATAAGTGTGATGGTTCAATATTATAGTTTATTTATTTCAAATATAAAAATAAAAAAACAAGAAAAACAAGAAAAACAAGAAAAACAAGAAAAACAAGAAAAACAAGAAAAACAAGAAAAACAAGAAAAACAAGAAAAACAAGAAAAACGAGAAAAACAAAAAAAACAAGAAAAACGAGAAAAACAAGAAAAACAAGAAAAACAAGAAAAACAAGAAAAACAGGAAAAACAAGAAAAACAAGAAAAACTTGAATAAAATAATTTTAAATAAAATAATATTAAATAAAAATAATTATTTTTTTTAGATTTTTTAAATTTTACATTTTACATTTTAAACGCCGTTTATTTATTAACATTTATTTATAAATATTATTTATTTATAAATAATATTTATTATATATATTTACCCCAAGACATACCTCTTCCATTACCATAATCTTTTCTATCTAATTCAACAATCTTGTTTTGTTGTAAATGTTCCATCCAAGTTCTTGAAGGTCCAATCGTACAAGCTTTTTCCTGACCCTCTGTAAAACTAGTATCATCAAGAATAACAATACTATCCTTATGTGCCAAATGAAAACAATTTTCCATATCTGCTTTTGCTATTTCATAATCATGACCGCCATCAATAAATATAATATCAAATTTGGTATCTTTGTTATTTTGTAAATAAATAGGAATAGTTGTTCTACTATCACCAAGAATTAAATTATGTCTATTTGGATAAGTAGCATCTATATATTCTTTTGCAGTCATAACATAATTGTGTCCTCCTAAATCAAAAGACGTTAAAGTTAATTCTTTATTATTTTGTAAAAATACTTCAGCAGAATGTCCTGCATTAAAACCAATTTCCATTACATTTATATTTGGTTTATTTGTCAAAATTATTAAATCTTCTACTTGTTGTGGAACTTCTTGACTATATCCTTCAAAAGAATAAAAACCTCTATTATTCAAAAAAGTTGTAATTGACATTAATATTATTTTATAATATTAATTATATGTCTAAACGCATATAATTATTTTAGAAAATATAAAAAAAGTAATAAGGGAATATCAAAAGAAAAAAAAAAGAATTACAAAATATTTAAAATTATTTAATAATAATATTATTTAATTTATTATTATTATTAATATTAATATTTTTTAAATTTTTACAATTACGAATATGTGCTGATAAAGATGCTTTATTTTTAGCATTAAATGTTTTACAATGATTACAAATAAAATTTTCATTTTCAATAACTCCTAATTTCATCAATAAATATTTTGTTTTTGGAAAATCCAATTCTTCAACTTGATCTAACAATTGTTTTGACATTGTTTTAATGGTTTCTTGAATAGATAATTTTTTTAAAATATAATTACGATATTCTTGTAAAATTTCATCAATATCTTTTTTATCAATTGAAAAATTATCTCCAATGTCATTATTAATTAATTTTAATTTAATTGATAAACTATCAATAATTTGAATAGCAAGTTTTATTTTTTCACTATCATAATTACAATTTGGAATATATAAATGAATTAAATTATTAGTAATATCTATTTGAAAATTTTCTTTATAAGTAATCGGTGTTTTTTGAGATATAAAAATACCGTGGGTTTTTTGTTCTTTAATATCTCTTTCAAATTTTAGAACTTCATCGGTTGAAACATTGCTGTTGTAATCTTTATTTTCAAAAAGAATAGAAGGTTTATTTGTATCTTTTCTATTTATTTTAAAATCACAGCATTGAGAAATAGAAGAAACATTTAATAATTCATCACAAGGCATTAAAGATTGAAGAATATAATATAATTCATTTTCTGAAACACTTCCTTTAATACTTGAATTATTTTTGTATTTATTTAAAAATTCATTTAAATTATTCGTTAAATTTTGTTGTTCATTATTTTGTTTAAATATTTCATCTTTAATTTTTTGAATTCCATTTGTTGTTTTTTCCTCTGTGGATTGAATAAGATTTAATATTGGATTTTGAATATTTGATAACATTTTCAAAAAATTATTTTCAATATTATTTATAATGTTTTTAGTTGTTGTTTCATCATTATTTTTATTTTCAATAATATGTTTAGTATCTTTTTCAATAAGGGAACAATATGTTTTAATACAATTTTCAATTTGAATATAATTTTTATCTTGACTTTTTGGAATAATTTCATTAATAATAGATGTTGTTTTTGTTAAAATATTTTCTTGATGTTTATCAATTTGATTAAATAATTTTTCATTGTTTGTTAAAATATTATTTGTTAATTGTGTTTTCAAATCTTCAATATATTCTTTTTTTGTTTGATTAATTTTTTCAGTTAAATTAGAAATAATATCTGATTTAATAAATGAAATATTTTTATCGATATCTGAAACAATTGATAATATTTTAGAATTAATACTTGTATTAATTGTATTATTTAAATTACAAGAAAGTTTTTTTAAAATATCAATAAAAACAAGATTAATCATTTCAATATTTATATCTGGATTTTCTTCATAAAAATTGATAATAGATTTATCTGTTATTATTATTTTTTTACACTCCATAATTTTTAAAAATACAATTGTTTTATCTTTAATATATAATTAAAATTAATGTAAAAAAAAACAAATTTTTAATAAAATTTACGTTAATTAATTTTTGTTTTTTATACTTTTGAAAATGAGAAAAACATTATTTAATAATAAATAATTGAAAAACAGGAAAACCTAAACCTGAATATATAAAATGAAAAATATGAATAATAAATAATTGAAAAACAGGAAAACCTAAACCTGAATATATAAAATGAGAAAAACATTATTGAATAATAAATAATTGAAAAACAGGAAAACCTAAACCTGAATATATAAAATGAAAAATATAAAATATATTAATTGATTTTTGTTTTTTATACTTTTGAAAATGAGAAAAACATTATTTAATAATAAATAATTGAAAAACAGGAAAACCTAAACCTGAATATATAAAATGAAAAATATAAAATATATTAATTGATTTTTGTTTTTTATACTTTTGAAAATGAGAAAAACATTATTTAATAATAAAT
>Ga0247837_1000716_pt1 | contig 71712 bp, 93 predicted proteins | sample LaCtaG_2_FD_187115 | JGI IMG/M metagenome (GOLD analysis project Ga0247837, IMG submission 187115) | Freshwater microbial communities from meromictic Lake La Cruz, Castile-La Mancha, Spain - LaCruzMarch2015_14.5m | ecosystem: Environmental > Aquatic > Freshwater > Lake | place: Spain: Castile-La... | reverse complement strand
AAAAAAAAGAGGAACAAAAACTTGTTCCTCTCATCATTTTTTATTAAGATTAACTATCTCAATTCTTGTAAGTCAAATGTTCTTACACCATCAACTGTAACACGCGCATAAAAGCGGTTGTTCACCATTTTTTTAGCGTATCTAGTCATAATACCTTTGATAGGTGTGAAATTAAACGGATTGTACATTGTAGGTGTTAATTGAAGTGGAACATACGGAGCATAGATGTAACCAGTATCAAGAAGTGATGTACCTTTGTGACCAATCAAAATCTGATTTGGTGGGAAGTAAGGATCACGATATACTTGGTAACGACCAGCTAATGTACCAACTCTTTCAATACCCATATTGTATTGGTCTTGCTCAGGTGAAGCATTTGATACGTGGAAGTATTCCAAGTCATCAAAGATAGCAGAAACCTCAGAAGAAACAATAATCCAATTAGCACCACCTCTTAAAGTAGATTTGTGGATTTGAGCTGACAATTGGTTAATTGTTGTGATAAGAGTTTGATTCCAATCTTTTTGAGTGTAAGAAGTTGTTTGAGAAATTCTTCTCCATCCGTTGTAGTCCCATCTTAAATTCCAAGCAGCACCTTTACGTAAATCACGAAGGATTTCACGGTCAATTTCAGCCGCAACTTGTTCAGATAACAATGCAGTCAATTCTGCTTCAGCGTCAATGTTGTGGAATGCCGCAACGTCTTGAGCTAATTCAGGTGACCATTGTGCTCTAAGTTTTCTTTCAGACACAGAAACAGTTACAGATTCAAGGTCAAAAGAAACTTCACCAATTTTATCTTCAAATTCAAGTTCTTGGTATCTTCTCCATACCGCAGTAAATGAACTAGCTGATGATGCAGAAAGAATAGTTGTACCTGTGTAACCATCTAAAGTAGACGAATCACAATCAGCACAAACCGGACATGATAAATCAACTTCTAAATAGATACAACCTTCAGGGTCACAAACACTTTCAAAAGAACCACCATTTCCAGCACCAGAAGCTGTTCCTGTTGGAAAAGTTGTTTGAACTCTTCTTGATGTTGGATTTACAATTGATTTACCATATTGTTGTGTTACAACACGGAATAAAAGTGGTTGACCGACCGTAATAGGACATGGCGATGCTTCAACAGAGAAATTTGAAGTTGCAATAATTTTAAGGTCAGCTAAGAATGTTTCAGAATCAACTTCAGCACCATCAGGTCCGACAAGTTTACCCCATCCTTGATAAGAATTCCATCCACAAAGTTTCATCAAAATTTTTCTAATACCAACTTGAGTTTGAGTAATACCTGTCGATTCAACAAGTGAACCATTTGACCACTGAACTAGTTGAGTGTTTTGAGAAATTGCTGTCCATGCACCTTTTGAGTAATCAAAAAGACCAGCTGGTTCTAGACCAGGTTCACTACCTTCATAAAACAAATCATAAAGATTTTTTGCAAATGCTCCAGTGCCTTCGTAACCAGTATTAAATCCAACTCCTTGTCCAGGATAGTTACCTGGAGCTCCAAGAGGTGAATAGTGTTCAGCGTAAGTGTCCGAACCAGTTCCACCCGAAGCATAACCTTGGATTTTAGGTACGAAGTAGAACAATTTACCGATAGGTAAGTTCATTGCTTGTACAGATACGATATCATTCGCCAATAATTTAGAGAATACACGTCTAAGGATTGGAAATACTACAGTTTCAAAAGAACCTGAGCTTGCGTCAGAAGTCGCCTCATTGATTAAGTATGAAGCTTGGTTTTCATATAACTGAGCTACGTTTTCTTTTAGGTGACCTCTAAGGCCATCAAGGAATCCTAATCTATCCCATTTGTTAATTGTATCTTCTTTGATAACTTTAAGGTGTTTCAAACCAATATTACCAACAAGACCGCTTTCTAATAATGCTCCCATTTTGTATTTGTTTTTGTTTATTTTAATTTAGACATCAAATCCTTCATTCTTAGGAATTGGGGATTTTCGTATGTTTTTGATTCAATTAAGTTAATCGCTGAACCTGTTGAAGGTGATTTTTGAATTGTCCTTTCAACTGATTCATTAACTTGTTGAGGTTTTGAACTTGTTAGTTCGTCTTTTAATACTTTGTATAGATTTTTTGATTCTTTAAGAGTTTCAACACCATCAAATCTTTGTAGAATATTAATTTTTTCTTGTTTTGAAGTTGAATGTTCTGTAAACAATCTAGTTGCGTACGCCAAATTAGAATTGAAGATTGCAACTTCATCAAGTTTAGTTCTAAAAATATTTAATGCTTTTCTATACTCTTCATTTTTTTCTCTAAGGATTTCAAGTTCAGAATTGTCAATAGATTCTTTTCTGATGTGACGTGGTGCGGCTTTTGGTTTCGGAAGACCTTCTCTACCCCAATATTTACCATTTCCTAAAGTACGTGACGCTTCCTTTGTTTCCATTTTTTTCATCATTGGTTTCATTGGTTTAGCCATATTTTCTTTTCTTGATGATGTTGGTTTCTTTGAAAACTCACCATCAAAACTTGGAGAATCAGATTTGTAAATATCTTTTTTAGGTTTACCCATACCTACACCTCTAGTGCCTTGTGGTTGTTTTTTAGTTGGGTAATCAGTAGTTTTACTAGAATACTTAAATTTAGATGCTGAGCCAAAACCCATACCTTTTGGTTTTTTTGTGGATTTTTTTGATTCCGTCATAAATTCATTGTCTTCTTCCTCTTCAAAACCTTCAAAGAATTCCTCGTCTGAATAATTTTCTTCCTCTTCAAAATCTTCAAAGAATTCCTCGTCTGAATAATTTTCTTCTTCTTCAAAACCTTCTCCAAATTCATCTTCAAATGCTGATTCAACATCAGAGTCATCCATTTCAATTTCGTATAAAGTTTCTTCTTCTTCATCGTATTGATGATTCATACCATAACCCATATCGTCCATTTCCATCATATCCATGTCCATATCGTCCATTTCCATCATATCCATGTCCATATCGTCCATTTCCATCATTTCATTAGAATGATACATTTCATCGTATTCATCGTATTCATCCATACCTTCGCTAACAATCATATACTCTTTATTTGTTTCATTGTCTTTTAAGTTTATGTTGCCCGCAGTATCTTTGGTTACAACGATTTCATCTTCAGGACTTAAAAGTTTGAATACTCTTAAAACTTCTGAAGCTGGTTGTTTTGTTAGGTCTATTGTATCAACCTCCATATTCGGTTCTGACATATCCATATCGTCTTCAATATCCATATCATCGTCCTCTAAATCCATAGAGGCGTCATCAATGTCCACATCATCTTCTATGTCCATATCATCTTCTTCATCTTCAACCTCTTCATCGTCTTGTTCTTTGAGAGATTCTTTTACCAATTCTTTGATTTCTTGTCTCATTGTTGAGGCAAGTATTCCTTTTGCATTTTCAGTTACAACGTCTTCCAAATTTTTCATTTGTAGTATTGCTTCTTCAACTAATGATTTATTTTCAGCCATTTCGTTTTTTATTATATAAATATGTTAATTTTTTAAAAAAATATTTTTTTGTAGATAATACCATACAAAAAAGATTATTTTATATAACATAAATATTGTATATGGACAAAAAAAATAAGGATAACCCATTTTTTGGATTATCCTTATCAAAATTATTGATGAATTAATTATTCAATCACCTCATCAATTTTACTTTCAACAATTGCGGTAATACGCCAATCAGTTGTGTAATGTTCGTAAACCTTGGTTATTTTGGCCTCAACATCAGTTGGGGTATATCCCATAACCAATTTTTCAAGTTTAATTTTCTTTACCTTTCCGGTTTCATCATCAACAAAATCTTCAGCAATTTTTGCAACAAAATATTTTTGTCCGTCTTCCATAGTTTTAGAATTTTTTTTTAAAATATTAATTAATATCCCAAATAATCGTTTAATCTTTTCATTAAGTCAAGTGATTTATTCCCACTTTGACCAACATTTCTCTCAACAGACATTTTTTTATCGTCATCCAAATTCTCATCCAAACTTGTTCTATCTTCTTTATTCAAGAAAAGATAAGCACCAGGTGTTGATGGAGAAGATACCAAGTCAAAACAAATTAATTCAAAGTCATCCTGAACTTCATTTTGTTCCCCAACCTTTTTAAGTGATCCTACACCACGAGAAGAAATACCAAGAGTAACACCTTGTCTTAAGTAGTTTGCCGCTAAATCTCCTTTTGTGGATACAATTCCTCTCTCGTGAAATCCAGGACTTGTTAATAGTTTTAATTTACCCATTAAAACTGGTCCTTCCCACCACACTTCAGTAATTAAGTGGGAAGCTCTGTCTAAATCAATTAGAGACGATTCTGGGTGATTTAATTCAGAAAGAGAAGTGCCTTTTTGAATCATCTTTTTGTAATTTTCAGATTCTCTTTTTAATATCCTTTCAGGATAAATTCTACCATTTCTATTTGGGGTATTATATTTTTGTAGAACGGCATAAAATTCAAAAGGTTTGGAGTGGTCTAAAAAGTTTCTAGTTTCCAATATATAAGAATTCATTGTTGTATTAGGCGAAACCCACCCATCATTCTCAATTAATATTCCTTTACCTAATTCACCAGGATTTAAAATTCTTAAGCTCATTTTGTGATTTTTATTAATAAATATTTATGTTTTTATATTTATTAACTTATCACTCTTTTTAGTTAGACTAAAATTGAAATAATGATTGTTGGTAAGATTGTCTTGGATAATTTTTTTTGTTAGATTCTTTAAGATTTCTTTAACATTATTTGATTTAAAATCAATATCTTGTTGGTTAAGAAAAAAATTAATCTCAAGATTAAGGAAAGACTTTTTTTCCATTTGTAGCCCACTAGACCTTAAATCCAAATCAACAATAAACTTTTTTTCAAATAATTCAGTATTTATATTATTGTAAATTGTGTGTTTGACTTTTCTTGATAAATTCAATATTACACGATTCCAATTTTCAAGTTCAAGTTGAGGTTCAACCCAAGTTTGTATGTTTAGATATATTGATTTCAGTTCAACTGAATCAACAGTTCCATATAAAATCTTAGCGGTTTTAAATCCTTGGATTTTTGAAGTTTTTCCTTTTTTCATTCATAAAATATTTCTTTGTTTATTTTTGAATAAAAAATAAGTAAAATTTAAGTAAATGTCAAAAAAACCAAAATATGTTAATTGTAAAAGTAGATAACAAAACCCCAATTGAAAAAGCACTTAAACTCTTTAAGAGTAAAGTGATTAAAACTAAATTAATGACGGAGTTGAAACAAAGAAAAGAATTCACCAAAAACTCTATTAGACGCAGAGACAAAGTTAAAAAAGCGGTATATTCTCAAAAAACAAAAAGAGAGGATTAAAGACTTTCGTTCAGATTTTTTAATTTGAAATAAGTTAATTTATCAAACTTCTCCTCTTTTAATTTTAATATGGTTTCATCAATTCTTACTGATGTATCGGAATCCGATTCCGATTTATGGTTATTTAATTTGTCAATTACTTTAAGTTTTGTCAACTCATAACTCTCTTTCATAATCTTTTCATCCTGAGACAATAATTTCACCAACTCACTCTTATCACTTTCATTTAAATTTTCAATATAAGAAGCGATAGATTTATTAGCCATTTTAATCATTGAACTAATTGGTAAGTTAATTACCTCCTTAGTCTCTTCTTTTTTAATTAGAGATTCCGCAATCATTTTTTTACTGATAACTTTATTTTCTAAAGTCAGTATATTGGTTGAAAACAATTTATCAATGTTTTCATAATTATTTTCAACCTCAATCCCATTTAACCAATAGTCTAATTTTTTGTAATCAGTTGGTTTTAATTTGTTGATAGTATTTTCATATATGGTAATTGATTGATTAATATAGTCATCAACAATGTTTTTATCCATATTTCTTTTTGTTGTCAACTCATCATATAAATAAAAAAGTTTACTAAGGTTTTTATTCTCCAAAATATTTTTTTTGAAAAATTTCATTTCAACTTTAAAATGTTCATCATTCTTAAATGATTCTGATAATACGTAATCTATTTTTGATTTAATAATTCCAAATTTCATATCTTTTTTATTTATAAATATTAACCATTTAAAAGTTTGTTTAGATGAATCTCCATTTCACCCAAGGAATTTTTTGCTTTTGACAAATCAATGAAAGTTTCATCATCTAATAACCCATCAGATTCCAATAGTATTTTTAAATTATCTTTCTTTTCACTTTCAGGTAATCCCATTGGAGCTTCACCCCCAGGAGGTGGTGGTGCTCCTCCACCAGGGGGAGGTGGTGTTCCACTCGCTGATGCCGTACTACCACTCTTCTGAGAGTATAATTTATCAATATTATCAAATATACCAGTCTTGGTTATAATTGTTGCCGTATTAGTTAATTCAGCTCCAACAGCCCTTTCAATACGTTGTTGGTATAAGTCAGTCTTAATTTCTTCTTCTGAAAATCCTAATACATGTTTCTTTGCCCAAGTATGTGATGTTGGGGCTGTGCCATCTTGTAATGCTGTAACACATTCTTTGTAAACTGCAATTTTTTCTTTCCAAACTTCAAGACCTAATAAATCAGCCTGTTTAGATGAGTTAGTTAAACCTAGTGTAAAATTATTTAATTCATCCTCAAAACCCAATAAGAATAAATGAATGATAGCTATTTTATTTAATTCAGATATCATTGATTTTTGTATCTTATTGATTGTTCTAGCAAAACGGATATCAATTAATGATAAATTTTTACCATCTCCAACTGGTTCTTCAAAACCTAAGAATGCTTTTGGAACTCTTAATGCTGTCAATAGTTTCTTTTGGATATATTCAATATCCGCAATCTCACCCAAGTTTGTTCCGCCCGCCAAAGTTTCAATTGGACTTGCTTGAGCTGGGTCACGAACAGGAATAAAGTAATCTTGATCCACCGCCATTTGATTAAATCTCATATCAACATTACCTGTTTGAGAATCAACCACTTGACTACGTTTAAATTTGTTAGCAACACGTTGTACATATGGCTCAACATCTTTGTCATCCATATTACCAACAAACACTTTGAATACCCTTCTCTCAGGTGCTCTTGATGTTCTATATATCAACATCGCATCTTCAGCCAATAATAATTGTTTCCAAATACGTCTTGCTTTCTCCAACATTGATGTGCCGTATGGAAGTTTTCTGTCATCACCCAACAATCTGAAGTGGGCAATTTCCCAAGAATTAAATTCCATATCCTTGGCTTTCCATTTAAATCTTAGTCCTTTGTTTTCTGCGGGTTCTTCAATATTTTGTCTTGTTGCTTGAGCGGGCATACCCCTCTCCAAACGTTCAATTTCAATGTTCGGTAATTGCATACAACCAACAATTCCTTTCTCTGGATCAAGTTTCAAATAAACAAAATTATCACCATACTTACAGGTATTTCTTGTCCACATTGGTAAATTTGTATTAATATCCAATGCGTTATTAAATAAGTCGGCCAAAATACCTTTTATCCTTTTTGACTCTGAAAATATCTGTAACATAAAACCATCCTTATCCACAGTTGTTGATTCTTCTCCATATATGTCTAATGCTGCGGATATTTCTGGGGTATTATGTGAGAATATAGTGTCTGTTGCAAAATTTTTATATCCAGGTACAGTTAAATCATAAACAGGAACAATTCCATAAGGTTCTATAGAAACAATTTTATGGTTTACTACATTTTCTTTAATTTCTTTTTTTCTTCCTGTTTTACCAATCTCTAATCCATATGCTGTCATAAATGTAGTCCAATTATTATATCCACCTTGTCTTATAGTTGAACGTAATTTACCCATTGTAATGTCCAATGTTTTACAAACATTTTTCATTAATTTTTCTTTTTTTGCTACATCAACTAATAAATCCCAAGGTATTAATTTGAAATTAATTAAATGATAGTCTTCTGAAACTTTTAGATATTTTTTTATTTTATATACTGAAAGAAAATCGTCCCAATTTTTAAAACCATTAAACCTTAATTCATTTTGAATCTTTCTATATGATACCCCTAAAGTTTTTGCTGTTTCTTCTACCCCCCTTTTTTCTTTTGCTACCCTAACAATTTCATCAAATGGAATTTTTATATATGATGGATTATTATCACCACTTCTTCTTCCACCCCAAATTAACTTACCTTTTCTTTTTGCCACCTCAGACATTTTTTGTCTGTATTTGGGATTAGCCCATAATTTTTCATTATTTAATCTTGCGTGGTAAGCTCTATGTTCCGATATAGTCATAATTTGAAGATTTTCAGGTAAATTATTTTTACCATTGAAATCTACGTGATGTACTTCCTCATCTTCTTTTACTTTGGTTTCATAAAACCATTCAGCAATAAGATTATGTTCAGAAATCCACCCATTATGTCCTTCATCAGAATTACAAGTATAAACCCAATTATATTTCTCATTATTGTAAAATGATTTACGATAAAAAGGCATCATAGAATCACCAGGTTTTAAATTTTCAACGTATTCAAATACACTATCTCGTTTAAGAAATCTGTGCCCATATGTTGCTATAATATGAGAATCATCATCAAATGTAATTTTATAAGTCATTTCATCACGAGTGTAATGAGCGTTTCTTGCTTTAGCCGGCACAACTTTTTTTAAATTGTGGTCATAAGCATATGTTATAAACTCATAATCTCTTCCTTTATCAGCTAATTCTTTAATCGTGATAAAACCATTGGGTGTTGCAATTTTAGTTTCACCATGTATTGAATACTCCATAGATTCGTAATCATAAAAAGAAGCCAATCTAGTTGGTTCATAATATATTGCTTGTGTATAGAGATTACTTTCAATCTTTGTCCACTGATTACCTAAGTAATAAGTTTGTTGAGCTTGTAAAAGCTCTTTTTCGTACTCTTGTTTTGATGTTGCACGTAATAATTCCTTCTTATCAAATTTATAAGTTGGATAATCTTGATTTAATAAAGCATTTGGTCCAAAGGCTTTGGATAACCTCTGCCAAACCGTTAAATTATTTTGATTTTGTTCCATAAATCTAATTTAATTGATTCGTGAAATAATTAAAGACTTAATCATTTCCCTTAATTTTGGTAGTTTTGATTTCTAATTTATCTGGTACTTGTATCTTGGAAGTTACAATACCTTGGTTTGGAACTAATACTTTTGAAGCAATTATTCTACCTGTTTTTTTTCTATCTACTAATCCCATATGTTTTTATATTATAAATATTATCATCTTCCAAATAACCAAGAGTATTTCATATAGTCATCTTTACTTACATTTTGATTTCTTTGATTTATTCTTTCGTGTCCAAATGGTATTACTGGATTAAAATCCAATTGTTTTCCCATATTTTCATTATTAGATACAGACCAAGATTCCAACATTGCCTTTGTTTGTTCCGTAACTTTTTCTAAACTACTGAAAGATGATTCTGCAACATATGTCGCCATTGCAATTGACATAATAAGGTCATCATGTTGTCCCTTTTGGTGGTCAGGTCTACCACTCACATAAATAAAGGTATTCATCTCATCAAATAACCTTGAACTATATATCTTAAATTCGTGTCTCATAGCTTCCTCAAATGAAGCAATAATCTGAACACGTTTGTTATTAAAATTTAGTCCGGGGATTTTATCCAATGTTTTTGGGTCATACTTCCATTTATTCGCCAAATCAACACCATCAACATATAAATTCTTATAACCCATTTCTTGTAATTTTCTTGAGGTTGATACCCCCATACCACCAGTTATATCTATTACAATAAAACAGTTATACATATTTGCCCATTTATAGCATATTTCAGCCATTGTATCTGGGGGTAATTTTCCCACATATTCGGCAACTTGTTCTCTTTCATCAAAATCAATTATTTGGAACGCACTAAAATCTTCACTATCTCCACGACTAACATCACAATTATGCGTTGTTATATGATGACACATAAATGTATTTGTTTCACACTCAAAATTATAAACATTACCTGTAAATTTATTTTTTTTAATATTTTTTACTCTAAAAAAAATAAATTCTTTAGTCTGATTAAAATGGCATGAACTAATTATTCTTTTATTAACTATTGAGAATTCATTAATATTAAATTTTTGTAGTTTAATATCATCTTTATTATTAATAAAACGCAGTAATTCCAATGAATCATTATTTCCTAAATTTAAAGAATATGTTTCTTTTGTTTTATATAATTTATTTTTAAATGTAATTTCACCTAGGTTTCTTAATAAGTTTAGTGATGATATTATACCAATTGAAAATAAAATATCTTGTATTGACTCTAATAGTGTTAAACTAATACTTACAAAGCTTAACTTAGAGTTATATTTATCCTTTTTTTTAACTTTAACCCAACATCCATCACTATCAAAATAACCACGAATTAACTCATATTTAAATTCATTAGGAATTGTTTTTACCCATTCACTTATCATTTTACCATATGAATATCTACCAAAATTTTCCAATAAAAAATAATATAAAAATTTACTATTAAAAACTAAATTATCAGAACTCTCCTTATCAATGTAAGTTGGATTACGATTAAATAATTTAAAAATAATTTTTTCCATTTCATATAAATATGATTTTTGTTTTTTATCAAAACAAATACCAATTAAATAGTTATCATTTTTTTGTTCTAACCAACCATCGCCTAACCACATACCTATAAACCACCAAAACTCTTTATTATTTAGTGGCGAACTAATATTAAAATCAGTTCTTACTTTTTCAGAAATTTTCCAATAGTTATCAATATTTTCTATTTTTTTATTAAAATATTGATTTGGAACTTTAATCCAATCCCCAACTTCAATATCTTCAGTCTTAACATATTTAAAATCAAAATCCCAATATCTTTCATTAAATTGATAATCTTTATTATTTTTCTTATAATTTCTTTTTAATATTGTTTTACTTATTAAAATTGGATGTTCTTTTGTAAAAGTTGTTGTTCTAAATGTATTATCTACTTTTATTGTATAGATATCTTCATCAATTACTGGATATATTTGTTTGTTAATAATATTAACATAATTACCAGTTTCATTAACTAATAACTCGTTAAAAGTCACATCCTCAATATTCTTCAACCCAAAATTTGTTAATACTTTTTCACCTGGAGGTAAGCAACCCATAACATATTTGTGTCCCATCACAGGTTCTTTCCATATCCATAAAGAATTACCCATCATTTTATTTTGGGGTTCTTTTATGTAATTGTCTTTTACTTTTTGCATTAATAATGAGTCAAATACATTATCACCAGATCCAAGAAAATTACAATTATGTGAAATAATCTTATTAGTGTAATATAAATGTAATTTACCTGAGTCAATTATATCATACACATCAGTTTCATCCTCATAGTTTAGTATATCAACAACAACCAAGTTACCATCAAAAGATTTAATAGAGTCTCCAATTTTAATATTTGAAAGTTCAATTGGGTGATTATCAAAATCAAAAATAGTATGATTTAAAGATCCGCGTAGAGTTAAATTATTTGAAAATGATATTTCAATAGTTTTTCTTTGTAGTTTTTGAACCCCTAAAAAATCAACAAATCCTTCTGGACTAGATATTTCATATTTACCGTTATTATATTTCATTTCTTAAAAAATTTACACAATTATTAATTATATTATCACTTATATGGACTCTACTAAAATCATCCTCATTAATTATCATTATATCATATCCATTTTTTTTATATAATGAATTTCTTATATCATCATCATCTTGTTGATGCCAATATTTACCATCATATTCAATTATTTTTTTACCCATCAAAAAATCAGGAAAATAAAATTTGTTTTCACTTACTTTAACTAATACCTCTTTATTTAATTCTTTAAACCAACAATTTTTTTTCTCCTCTTCATTTAATTTTTCATATATTAACCAAAAAAGTTTTTGAGATATTTTTGAATATTTTTTTGATTTAATACCCTCAAGAATCTCAATTCTGTTTGATAAATATTCTTCGTATTTTTTAACCCCATTACATTCACCGTATTTCCTAATAAACCATTGTTTACTATTAACTTTTAAATTAGAAACCCTTTTTCTATCTTCATCATAAAATTTTTGATATTCGTCACCATATTTTTTTTTAAAATAACCAATTGTCGGATAATGATTAATAGTATTATGAAAACAATTTACACAATTTTCATTATAATCACCTATTGAATAGTTAAATGAAGTAAAATTTACGTTACAACTTTTACACTTTATTTGATTTATTTCACCATTCTTATTAACTAAAAATAAAATTCTCATAGAGAATTTGTTACTATTTTTATTAAAAAAATCCATAAATTTTGTGTGTTGGTAAATAGAATCATATAATTTGATATTTTCTTTAATTAAAGTTCTATTTTTTGACCTCCCTAAGTAATTTTTATAACAATCTTCTGTTCTAAGTATTTTAATAGTTTCATCTAAACTTAAAAAGTTATTAGTCGAGTTACACTTACTTGTTTCCCAACCCTGTTTCACATAGTCAATATTTTTTTCAAAAAAATCATCTTTTTTTCTATTAAAACGAAACCATCCTTTGTCGTTTTTAATTTTGTTAACGTCTAAATTATATTTTAAAATGAAGATAACCCTAGCTCTAAAAAGTTTGTTGTCACAATATGAATCTTCTAAACAAGATGTTATTTTTATAACTTCAGAATAAATTGAGGGGTATTTCATATGGAAATAATTTCCAATTTTAACATTGTCAATATATCCAGTTTCTTCTATTTTTGATTTGAGTTCTTTAAGTTCCATATAAATAAATATCACAATTTTAATGAAAAGTAACTCAAGAACTATATTCTACAATAGATTTTCATATAAATCACCAATTCTAACATCAAAAATTTCATTTGTATTTTTGTCTCGTAGTGTTACCATTGTATTATAATCAACACACTCTAATTCCTGAGATACCTTTCTCTTATCGTATTTCAATTTCTTCACCATACCCTCAAACCAAGATGAACAAGGTTTATACCCTGTACTCATTATAATTTTGAGTTCTTCGAAGTTTCTATTCTCAAATGGTATATTATCCCAACTTATAATATCATCTTTACTATACTCAGTTTTATTGAGTAGGTAGTGGACTGTATCTTTGGTTTTGACTAGGTATAAATCTTTTGTGTATCTTGGGTCTCTAAACCAAAACATTTCAGATATTTTGAAATCATTCATTCCCCTATTTGCTTGGTTATAGATTTCATAATAAATTGGGTCATATCCATTTGGTGTTGATACCACAATAACCTTACCCCCAGTTGATAGTGAGGCCATACAAGCTGCCCAAAAGTCTGAGTCGGCATCAATAAACGCAGCTTCGTCAAATACTAGGATTGTTGGTGTAAAACCACGAAGAGCATCCTTTGACGTTGCAACCGCTTTTACTTCACACCCATTATTTGTTTTGAAATGTTTTTGGGAGTCTTTATCTTTGGAGAAATCAATTCCAACCCAACTAGGCCATTGGGCAATAAACAATCTTATCTTATTTGCCATTTCTTGGGATGTATCCAATTTGTTGGCAATAATTAAAATTTTCTCAGGTTTCTTTTTATTAGCAAAAGCTATTTTCTTAGATATCCAAGCCGCAGTTACCGTTGACACCCCAGCCTGACGATATTTTAATGCGATATTTTCATTATAATCTTCATAATCATTTAATAATGAAATTTGGTCAGGAAATAACTCCAAGGGGACATATTTTGATACGGTGTTGTCGTATGTTTCCAAATATGTTTTAAGAGCGTAAGGTGTATCTTTGATACACTTTACATACTCAATCATAACTTGTTCTTTTGTTAAACTCATAAATCCTTTCTACATAAATATCAAAACCCCCACTTATTTCTAAATGGGGGGTTTTTTTTAATCTTCATCGTCTATATCGTCCATCCAACTTGTATCATCATCCTCTGGTTCATCGTCATTTTCTTCCTCATCATCATCATATTCTGGTTCGATAGGTTCAACCTTTTTTTGACTCTGTATGATTTTATCATAATTAGGTTTTTCAACTTTTGGTGGATTTTTTCTAATTGCATCAACAATCATCTGTGAAAATTTTTCAAATTTATCCATAGCTTTTTGATGTTTTAGTTTTTTTTCTGGGGAATCTCCAGGTTTAGGATTACCTAAAACACCATCATACATAATTTCATTGTGTAATCTTGGATTGTCGTTAGCCATTTTATTAAATTGTGTTTGAATTGCTCCATCCATCCATGTCTCATATCCATCAACCAATTCACCCCATAAAAATCTTAATTTAGAACTAATTTCTCTACCACTAATCATATTTCGGATTTCATGTTTATGAGTGTCTGTTACATCTTTTAATGTATTACTTACATTTTTGTCTTTTGGTGTATATAAAATTGAATTATAATACCTCCCGCCTTTATATAATTCGTGAATTAATAATGGAAAATGTGGTGCTCTAACGATTAAAATCCAATTACCTGGGTTACTATTATCTGGAACAAGGTCTGTATACGCAACACGACCACTAGATTGTTCGGCCATACGTTCTAATGTCTCAATATTGTCGTTATAAAATACTGTAGCTGAGTTTTCAAATTGATTGTACTTATTTACCAATTCAGGGTTTAACTGATTTAATTGATTTTCAATTTCTTTATAAGCATTGAATCCTTCAGACCAAGCAGCTCCTTGTGTTGTAGCATTAATAAAATTTCTAGCTTTAACTCGTTCATCAAAATCAGAATCAATTTCTTTGGCTTTTTCAATTTTTTGTTTGTCAACTTTTTGCGGACTTATTCTACCACCAGGACTACTAGTTAAATTAACATCCATTTTTAGTAACCCATTGTCAACCCTTTCTTTTATTTTTGGAAATTTACTATAAAAAATAGCCAAAGCTAAATTTATTAATTGGGTTTTATATTCACGTTCTAAATTCGGTAATGAATACATTAATTCACCCATTTTATTACTTGACCCACCTTCTCCTTTTGCTTTTTCATATTTTCTTTTTTGTGCGGCATATAGATTTATTTTAGACTCATCGTCCATAAAATCATCAACAGGTGCTTCGTATAAAATTTTTTTCATTTTTAATACTTATTATATTTAATTGGCTTGTAATGTGTTTCATTTAAACGATTCATTGTTCTATTGAACTTATTTCTAATTTCTAACATAAATTCCATATTTCTTTTTCCTTGAATCTTTGTTTCTTCATCTTCATCAGGATTTTCAGGTTCATATTCATCTGGTTGCCACTCATCTGGTTCTATTTCTCTTTCTCTTTCTCTTTTCCTATTTGGGTCAATACGAATAGGTATAATAGCTGGTCCATTCATATTTCTTTTTCCTTGAATCTTTGTTTCTTCATCTTCATCAGGATTTTCAGGTTCATATTCATCTGGTGTCCACTCAGGCTCAACATCAGGGTCTATAGGTTTAATTTTTGGTTCTTTAATACCAGGGTCAATTGTTGGTGCAAATGGGTCATTCATTCTACGAGATAAACGACTCATTTTATTTCTAGGCCTTGGAGTATCATCATCTTCTCTACCTGGAGGCATATCATACTCTTCATAGTCTTCCTCATCTTCTTCATACCAATTTGGTCTTCCTTCGTATTTTGACATCATATCAAAATCTTCACCCATTTCGTCATAATAAAAATCTTCATTTAGATTTTTTTTATTTTTGTTTTCAGATTCAATTAATCTGAGTAAGTCTCTTTTTTTCATAGTTGGTTTTAAATTTGACTCAACAATTTTTGTTAAATGTTTATTTATAATTTCTTCTTTGGTTAATTTGCTTTTAGCTAAATTGGTGTATGTACTAGCAACCTTATCATAGTAATTAGCCATTGTAAATTCCTCATTAGTTTCTTTCTTTTTATATTTTACTGTCTTTTTTGGATGTTTTTTTTCTGGCATTTTTTTGTATTGTTTCTCAGACGTACTCTTTGAAAATTCCTTAGCCATTTTACACCACTTACAATCGTCAGTTTTACATTTGTTACATCTAGCCCAAAATAAACCTTGTTGCGCCTTAGATTCAAATTTTTCTTTTATTTCACCTTCGGCTTGTTGTTTAACAATTAAACCACCTTGGGGCGTTGGAGTAACTTCACCATTATTTACATTCACACCTGTGTTTTGTTGTTTCATTTTAGTGAGTTCATCAGGTGTGTAAGTTGTTACCTTTTCAGTTTTTGTTGTTGTTGTCGCTTCCTTATTCTCTTTTCTCTTTGACATTTTTTCAAATAGAAAATTAATTTTACTTTCAGTTAAGGATGAAATAAATTCAGGTTTAAACCCATTATCTAATAATAAACCAATTTTTTTATTAAGATTCATATTGAACTTTTTTTTCAAACTCTAAAACGATATCTCTTTCGTATAGTTTATTTTTAACACTTTCAATGGTATCCCCAAATCTAAATACTAATCTTTTATCCTTTTCAAAATTTACAGATTCTGATTCTTTCTCCCAACCTAATGCTATAACATCTTCCACTCCATCAAACATTGAAAATGTATCAGAATTTTGTAAAACTTCAAAATCTAAAACATTTTTTAATAATCCAACTTTGGATATAAATTCCAAATCTGGTGGTGATGGGTAACCATTCGCTGGTTTACTATCCCAAGATTCCCCCCAAACATCATTTATATTTTCAGAAAAGATGAATTCATACAAATTTTCACCTTTGTAATTAGAACCCAACTTATTAACATAAATTAAAAAACTCATAAAATATTACCTTTTGGACTTACTCTAATTCTTTCATAATCATTTTCAAATACTAAATACCCTTGTTTGTTTTTACCCAAAAGTCTAAAATCATTATTCTCATTTATAAATTTAACAGATTGAGTTTCTTGTTTAAATGATTCAGATAAATTTTGAATTTTTGACACTATATTGTTATTTGATTTATGTTGTTGTTTACCAAAATATTTACCCAATACTTTATCTACTTTAGATTCAGAAAAAACTTCTTCAAAAACTTCTTCAATAGATTGATGTCTGTTTTTTCTAGCCCCATGTGTACGATATTCCGCAATTTCACTCTCTGGTGCGGGTGGTGGTGGTGTCATACTTTCATCAGGCATTGGTGGTGGTGGCATTTGTTCACCTTCCATTCCTCCTTCTTCTCCACCCATTTCAGGCATTTCTTCACCATCTTCCTCACCACCTTCAAATTTGGCCATAATTTCATCCATATCATCATCTTCAAGTGTTGATAAATCTAAAGCAGAAAGAACTGAGTTAATAACATATTTCGTATCTTGTGATGTCATTTCGTTGTCTTCATTAGACAAGAATGTTCTAATTTTTTGTGCTAATCTACCAGTTACTTTTTGAATTGTTTTAAATGTAACATCCTCATCATCATCGTCATCGTCCCCCATATCCATCGGTTCTTCAGGTTCAGGCATTGGTTCTTCTGGCATAGGCGGCATATCACCTTCAGGTGCTGGAGGCATATCAGTAGGTGCTGGAGCGGGAGCTGGTGCTGGCACAGGAGGTGGGGCTGTAGGAGGAGCTTGTTCGTCCATTTCCAAATAATATTCCATTTGCTCATCACTTTCAACAAACAATGAAAGATTTTTAGTTTGACCCTCATTTATATTTACCTCTTTTGTTATTAAATTCAAACGTTTTAATGCTTGAGAATATGAAGGATAAAATTTTCTATTTTTGATTGGTTCAATATATTCGGCAGTTGATTCGTAAAGTCCTTTTTTAATTACATATCCAGTTCTTTCTTTAACAATGTGATAAGTATTTCCATCAGCCAAGGTCTTTCTATATTCATTAGATGAAACTTCATTAATTGGTTTTGGCGTATTAAGATTATATTGAGATATCTCAATCATCCTTCTTATTTTATCCATCCCTTCTAATTTCTCACTACCAATAGGTCTTAGTTTTCCCATAATTTTTTTTGTTTTTATAATATAAATATATTGAAATAATCAATTCTTTTCTTTTTCATCTAAAGAAAGTTTTTTATCAATCATTTTAACTGGTACATTATATAATTTTTCAATATAACCATTTCTCCTCAAAACTTTAAACACCAAATTTTCTAACCCTAACTCACCTGATTTATCCAATCCACTCTTACGATATTTTTTTAACTTGTCTTTAATTACCTTCACACCACTATTAATTTCATCAATACTCTCACCTTGTAAGTTTTTAATTAAAGTGTCAATTAAACGCATCCACCTTTTTGAGTTTTTAATAATTTCAGTTTTACTAGTTTTTAAATTTTCTTTTGATGGTTTTTTAATCCACTCATCTCTCATAACCGAATACACACCACCACTAATACCCTCGGCATCAACCCCTTCAACATAAAGTTCAACATCATACCCAAACATTTTTAATTCTCTTTTTTGGTTAAAAACAATTTTTTTTAAATCAAAAAATTCCATATATAAATCTTTAAGTTCTTTTGGGAATTGACTGTAATCAACTGTGATGTGTAAATCAACATCAGAGTATTTTGACCAATTGTAATTAGCTATTGATCCAGTAATAATAATATCGTCAATAACCACTTCCATTCCAAATGAATCAATAAATTGATATGCGATTTCCAAAAGATTTCTTCTAACCGATGGATTAAGTTTTGTGCCATCATCAACCCACATTTTTGGGTTTAATGTTTTTTGTGTATTAAAACTAGATATTACATTTTTTAATGATTCCATAATACATAAATATATTCTCACAATCGTTTATATTGAAATGATTTTGCAATTTTTGAATTGAAAAATTTTCCTTGTGATTCGGACATTCTAAATTGGGTGTATAGTTGATGAGGAACATTCTCGTACAAATATCTGAGTCCGTTGTTAAATTCCACAACTAACTCTTTTGATTCTGTATCAAATTCAGTTCTTCTTATATTACTTGACTGAATTTCATTAATAATTTTTGTTCCATTAATTTCTTCTCTTAAAATTCCCATAGTGTTAATATTTAAAAACCCCCATTGAGTTGGGGGTTAGGTTTAGTTAATTTTTTTTAGTTCATCACGGATTTCAATTGCTCGTTCAAAGTTTTGTTCTTGGATTACCTTTTCCAATTCTTTTTGGAGGTCAGCTACTTTTGATTTGTTTTTGGTTAGATTTTTAATCTCATCCCTTAAGATTGTCGCACGTTCAAAGTCTTGTTCTTTAATACATTCATCAAGTTCTTTTTGAAGGGCATTCACCACTTTTTGATGAGGATATTCATTTGATTTTTTGAAATCTGATTCTGGGTTAAAAAAAATAATTGACGTGAATATACCATCTTTAGGTGTCTTCATAATTTTTTTAAAATTACTGACATTATCAGTTAAATCAATTTTATCAAAAAAACTACCTAATGGTTTTTCCCCAAATAAGTCTTTTAAAATTTCTTCAAATCTTTTACTAAATTCTTTGTTTGACATATATTATTATTTAATAAGTTTATTATATACTCTAATACACTAATTATATACCAAAAAAATCAAAAAACAAATAATTGGGCAATATATTTTTAATCTATGACAATTTGTCATCATTGTTGAAAATGTAAAATAAAAGGCTATAATTGAATAAAAAAACTTATGATAGATTCAAAAGACGGAGACTACTCAAACAAGGGCAAAGGGGACACACCAGTGTTAAATAACTTTGCAAAAGATTTAATCAAACTTGCCGAAGAAGGAAAATTAGATCCGGTGGTAGGTAGAGATAGAGAAATAACTAGAATTGCACAAATTCTTTCAAGAAGAAAAAAGAATAACCCAATTATCATCGGAGAACCTGGTTGCGGTAAAACGGCTATAGTAGAGGGTCTTGCCCTTAAAATATTAAATGGAGAATGTCCAAGAAATCTAATGGACAAAAGAATTATGTCCCTAGATATGACATCCATTGTCGCTGGAACAAAATATAGAGGACAATTTGAAGAAAGAATGAAAATCATTATTGATGAACTTCAAAATGCTCCAAATATAATTCTATTCATTGATGAAATCCACCAAATAGTTGGTGCTGGAAATTCATCAGGGTCATTAGATGCCTCCAACATATTCAAACCAGCATTAGCAAGAGGGGAAATCCAATGTATTGGTGCGACAACCCTAGATGAATATAGAAAGAACTTTGAAAAAGATGGGGCATTAGAAAGAAGATTCCAAAAAGTAATTGTTGACCCCTCAACAAAAAAAGAAACGTTAAATATCTTAACAAACACTAAAGACAAATATGAAAATTATCATAAAGTAACTTATAGCGATGAAGTCCTAAAACTTTGTGTTGATTTGGCGGAACGATATATCACAGATAGAGAATTTCCTGACAAAGCCTTTGACATTATTGATGAAGTTGGTGCAAGAAGTCAAGTTGATACTAAGATGCCACAAATTATTGAAGATTTGAAACAGAAAGCTCAAGATATCAAACAACAAAAGATTGAAGTTGTTAAAAGTCAAAATTATGAATTGGCGGCTGATTTAAGAGATAAGGAAACTAAAATATTGGATAAACTAGATGAAGAAAAGAAAAAATTTGAATCCGATTTGTTAAACGAAAAGAAAGAAATTTCCGTTGAGCTAGTATATGAGGTTGTGTCCAATATGACAAAAATACCAATATCAAAAATGAATTCAGATGAAACCAATAAACTATCAACATTGGGTGATAATTTATCATCAAAAGTTATTGGTCAATCCGACGCTGTAATGAAAATCGCCAAAGCTATCAGAAGAAATAGATTGGGGATTAAAGACCCCAATAAACCAATTGGTTCATTCATATTCTTAGGTTCAACTGGGGTGGGTAAGTGTATTAGTGGAGATACGGAAATAATTGTTAGAAATAAAATAACTGGTGAAATAAAAACAATAAAAATAGAAAATATCATTACCGATACACAATGGAGAGTATAAAATAGAAAAAGAAAATGGTGGCGTGTGGTTATATGATTTTACCGATTTGAAAAATAAAAAAATTATTGAATACAATGGGGATGATTATCACGGTAACCCAAATAAATATAATGCTTCGGATTATCCAAACCCATTTAGAAAAAACATTACAGCACAAGAAATGTGGGAGAAAGACGAAAAGAAATTATTTCAAGCAAATAAACAAGGTTTTGAAATATTAGTTATATGGGATTCAGAATATAGATGGGGTAATAAACAAGAAATTATAAATAAATGTATAAATTTTTTAACTAAATAAGATGAATAAATTAGAAGAAATAAGGAATTTAATTGAAAACTCAGATAATGTTTTTTTATTAGATAGACATGAATTAGAGTCATTAAAAAAGATAACCAAAACGACTAAAATAACCGAATACGAAGTTTTAACTGATGATGGGTTTATTGATATTGAGGCATTACATGAAACAATCCCTTATGAGGTGTATCATTTAAAATTATCTGATGGTAAAGAACTTAAATGTGCGGATAATCATATTGTATTTGTTACCGAATATTATGAAATTACTTTTGAACCAATTGGTTTAACTGAAATCTTTGTTAAAGATTTAAATATTGGTTCGTTTGTTATGGTATCTGATAATAACGGCAATTTAATTGAATCTGAGGTGTTAGAAATAACTAATTTAGGTTATAAGGAAATTATGTATGATCTTGAATTGAATGAAAATTCTAATAGGAGATATTATACTAACGGTATTTTGTCACACAATACATATTTAGCCAAACAATTAGCCAAAGAAATATTTGGTAGTGAAGAAAATCTAATCAGAGTTGATATGTCAGAATACCAAGAAAAACATTCAATATCTAGATTGATTGGGGCCCCTCCAGGTTATGTTGGTTATGATGAGGGAGGACAATTAACCGAATTGGTTAAAAACAAACCATATTCTGTAATTCTATTTGATGAAATTGAAAAGGCAAATAAGGATGTATTTTCAACCTTACTCCAAGTATTGGATGAAGGTCATTTAACCGATGGCTTAGGAAGAAAAATCAATTTTAAAAATTGTATTATCATTATGACATCAAATTTGGGGGTTAAGAAATTCCAAGAATTCGGAACTGGAGTTGGATTCAAAACCACAACAAATTCTTATATTGAAGAAGAACAAAAAAGGGACATGTTGAAAAAAGAACTTAAGAAATTCTTTGCTCCAGAATTCTTAAACCGAATAGATGAAGTTATTGTATTCAATACCCTAAAAGAAGAAGAAGTTAAACAAATTGTTAAACTTGAAATTGACAAATTGATAAACAGATTAAATGGTTTGAAATATAATATTACTTGTGATGAAAAAGTATTGGAATTGATATCCAAAGTTGGGTTTGATGAAACATATGGTGCAAGGCCAATAAAACGAGCCATACAAGACCAAATTGAGGATTTCATATCTGAGGAAGTCTTGAATGGGAAAATAGTTGAGAACGAGAAATATGAACTTACAGTGGAAGAAGAAAAAGTGGTGTTAATGACACCAAAGAAGAATAAAAAGAAAAAAGGGACTGAATAGTCCCTTTTTTTAATATCTTCTATATCTTCGTTCTGATATATCACTTGGAGGTTCTATAGGTTGAGGTAGCTTATTTTGAGTAGTATTTAGGGGGTTTGGTTCGTTTAATCCACGAGTTGAGGTTTCAGAATAAGTGTTTACACCTTTTAATCTTTGAGTCGCAATATCATCTATATTATTTATATGTTCAGAGTATTCTTTGAAATTTTTTAACGCCTTTTCAATTTCAAAAATTAATTGTCCTTTTTTTTCTTGTGGCATAGTTGACGCAGATACTTTATTTTTTAAATCAGTTAATTTGTTCATGATTTTATGATTAGGGGCGTCTAAATTTTTTAATTGTTTAGCAATATTTTTTAAAGTATTTAAATACCTAAAAAAATCATAACCCTCTCCCCTCCAAACACCTTTCAATCCTTGGTAAATGTTACTAATTCCATCAAAAATACCTTCCTCAATTTCAATTTTTTCTTCTTGTATTATTCTTTTACTGATTCTATATAAATCAGATTCTGTTAAATAAACTATTTTTTTCATTTTTGAATTTTAATAATAAATATCATCAAAAAATGATTTTCCTTTTTTCATCATTTTTTTGTTCGTGTTTCTTATAACCCAAATCACTAATCATATTCTTTACAATTTCCAATGTGTTATAAACATCCTCAACAATAACATACTCATGTTTGGTGTGATAGTTATAATAACCAACAGCAAAGTTGATACAAGCAAAATCAAATTTATTCTTTAACGCATATACATCCGTATAAGGGTGGGATTGATATTTGTTTCTGTTGTTAAATCCCTCTGTTAATACCTTGTCACATTTTTTAAAGAATTCAGATTCCTTATCAAATAATTTTGTACCCATACAATATTCACTAACCATCCAGTTACCTGGGGCATCACATTGAATAACATAACCAACATTGGAAAAGAAATTCTTATCGGCATTTTTTGATCCGTGACAACCAGTTTCCTCAGATACAAATAACGCAACCTTGACATTGGGAAGAAGTCTCAACATCTCCAAACAAATATATACCCCACATTTATCATCCCCACCAATACCAGTTGGTTGGTTTGAATCATTAAACGCCTTATAAGCCAATTTCATTTCATTTTGGTCATTGGGTAACATCATCTCTTTAATATTGATTGTATCCAATTCGTGTACCGTGTCCGTATGTGCGACAACACAAGGGAAATATTCAACTTCACCTATTTGTTTTGTTGCATAGATATTTCCCATATCATCAACAAAATGGGGGATGTCATTTTCAACCAACCACTTGGTTAAAAATTCAATCATTAAATCCTCCTTGTATGTTTTGGTAGGTACAGACAAAACCTTTTTTAGTAATTCGTAATCTTGTTTCATATTACAAAATTACAAAAGTTTTTTTAATTTCCTAACTAATCGTTCAAAAAGTTCTCCACTTGAGATATAATTTTTAAATTCATCAATGCTATATGACCTTTTTTCAGTAGTACCTTTATCAAAATGAGATAAGGTAATTCGTAGTGTATCTTTATCAATATCTATAATTTTGAATGATTTTGAGTTGTCTGTTGGTAGGGGATAATCATTATTAAGGTCATATCCTAATTTGCTCAACTCATCATAAATTTTACCAATATTGTTAATATATTTTTCAGGATTTTCTTCAATCTCTTCTAGAATTTCTTCCAACTTATCTTTAGCATATTCTTTAAATTTATTGTAATCCATATTGTCGGTAGCATAAATTCTTTCATAATAATTTCCAAATTCTCCAAAAGTTTTTCCAAGTTTCCTAAAAACTGTTTTATCTTCTTTACTTGTACTAACTAATGGGATTGTTTTATCCTCAACTCTATCATATAAAGATAATAGAATATTGACTGAGGTAAGATAGTTATTAAATGGGGTTTCATCTTCCCTGTATATTCCATATCTTTGGAAGATGTCCGTAAAATCTTCAACAATTTCTTTTTTAAGTGATTCTATTACACCTTCATTTTTGAGTTCAAAATAATTTGTAATAATACTATCAATTGGATAATAAAATGTTTTATATAAAAAGTTTGAAGCTTCCTCATAGAATTCATTTGAGTCTTGATTTTTTCTTAATAAATCTGGATGTGTGTATTTTAATATTTTTTTAACCAATTCCATATTAGTGTCGTTAAAACCCATCATAATATAACCTTCATTCCATTCATAAGGATCTTCGCTAAAAAACATACCATCATAATAAGAACTTTCACCTAATGCCATATCTAGATAATTTCGGTCTTCATCATTTTCAAATCTAAATGTGTTGAAATACTCATCGTGAGTAAAATTAAGAACAACCATACTTTTGCTTGGGTTTTTCTCATTATATTCAATATCCCATAAAAACTTATCAGTAAGATTTCTTAAATCATATCTATCATATTTTTTCCCAAATTTTATCATCATTAACATTCCATATGTGGTATTATCACTTCCAGTTAACTCAATAATTTCTTTAGCTATTTGGGGATATTCATTAATAACCTTATCAAACAAATAAGTTTTACCATCAAATCCCTCAATATAAAAAGCGCCATACCTTGGTTCTTGTAACCAAAAACCTAACTTATCACCTTTTGATAAAACAAGATAATTTTTTTTGTCATTATGTTGATATTGTCTACTGATTTCTTGTGGGGCATAATATTCCATAGAAACCCTTTTAAATATTTGTAATAACAATACCGAGTCATCTTCAAATAATATCTCAATACCTTCGTCCGCAATTTCTTTAGGTGATTTATTTTCATCATCATCCTGTTCATATATCCTACGCAGTTTCTTTGGCGTCATAAAAATTTTTCTTTATAAATACTTTCCAATATTGGTTTTGTCAATAATTATATTTATACTTGAGTATAGTTATTTGAAAATATGGGGATAAATTGGCATCGATCGACATTGTTGGTTATTAGGGGCATGTCAGACCTGAACTAAGTCTGTTAAACTGGTTTAAAACACAGATGGCAACATCTTTGACAAACTTTCTGCTGTCGGTTTAATCCGTTCAGAAGAAACGGTAGTAGCCTAGTTAATAGGTCATTACTTTCGAGTCGGGGTACATTCACTCAGGAACAGGAGTACTATAGGGTTGTCTAACTAATTCTCATCCCTAAAAATGAATTGGCCGATTTTGTTGATTTTGGGGGATATAAAAATCAAGTAGTTCGGAACATTGCGAATAATGTTGTCCTAAACATGTAGTCCTTAATAGTTAAGATGGGCGACACCGGGGTTCGATTCCCCGTATCTCCACATCGGAAGTTTTTGTTCTTATCATATATTTATATAATAAAAGAATATATGATGAGAGCAGAAAATAGAAAATACCACTATCTTTATAAAATAACTTGTAAAAAAACCCATAGATTTTATATTGGTATACATTCTACTGATAATTTAAACGATCGTTATTTTGGAAGTGGTAAAAGATTATGGAATTCCATAAACTATCACGGCCAAGAAAACCACACTAAAGAAATTTTAGAATTTTTTTCAAGCAGAAAAATTTTATTGGAAAAAGAAAAAGAAATAGTTAATAAAGAATTATTATTAGATAATTTGTGTATGAATTTGGTAGTTGGAGGTGAGTCAGGTGGGTTCATTGATGAAAAACATTTTTTAAATTTCCAACGTAAAGGTTCTGAACTTGGAAAAAAGATTTTCATAGAAAAATTAAAGAATGATGAAGAATTCCGTAAAAAACATTCAGAAACAATGTCCAAATCAGGAAAAAAAAGACATCTTGAGGGGAAATTAAAAAACTTCACTTATGATTGGACAGGCAAAAAACACTCAGAGGAGTCAAAAAAGAAAATGTCTATGATAAAAAAAAATGTAGGTTTAGGTGAAACAAATTCACAATTTGGTACAATTTGGATTACAAAAGATAATCAAAATAAAAAAATTAAAAAAGACGGTTTATCTACTTTTTTAAACGAAGGGTGGGTAAAAGGCAGAATTATCAATAAATAAATAAACCCCACCTATTAAGATGGGGTTTTATTATTTAGAAAAACCCAATTTGTTTCTTTATTTCATTTTCATAATTGGTAATAGTTTGATTTAGTTTTTCAAATAATTGATTCTCAATTAATTTTGGATTTCTAAATTTATTCCCAATACGAAACAAAAGGTCTTCCAGATATTTTTCAAACACTTGTTGATTTGTTATGTTAGTTTCTTTGTGTTTATTTAGAATTGTTTTTAAAGAATTAGCATTAATTTTTAAATTTCTATGATTATAACAATATTCTCCTTTATCTCCAAATTTAACTAACACATCCGCAACGCCACAACGTCCGGAACTATCTGACACCTTATCAATAGCAATTATTGTACCTCTATCACCTTTATTAATACCACCTTTTGGTCCACCCCATTTTTCAGGATATCCTTTGTCATCACTAACCTCAACTTCAACACCAACTAAACTTTCTATCTTTTTATCATAATCATCATATATTTCAAATCCCACTCATTCTTCGTCATTCTCTATTATAACTCTTTTCACTAAACGAGTTAAATCTCTTTCTGTTAATCTTACTATCTTCTTCATTGTTTTTTTTTGATTATTTATTTACATAATAAATATTACATAAAATAAAAAACCCCTCTTTATCGGAGGGGTTTTTTGTTATAACACTTCTTTTTGATTTAGTGACTTATCAATTCGTTTGTCTGTATATCTAATTGAATCGTCATACCTATCATTAATAATCCTCAATAGTTCATCAAATCTTTTGATTTCGTATTGTTCCATTTTATTGAACCTTTCATCCATTGTTCTAACAAGTTCATTGGTGTTTAACCTTGAATTTTCTTCAATTGTTTCAAACCTACGAAATACGGATTCAAATTCACGTCTGTAATCATTTCTGGTGTCATCAAAACTGCGATAAATGCCCTCAAATTGTCGTTGAACATTGTCAAACTCAAATCTGTAGTTTTGTTTTATGTCAACAATTTGACGTTGGATTTTACTGACTCTAAACAGACCCCAAACAATAACTCCAATAAAAGTTAGAGCAACCATCGTGAGCATACCTAAAGCAAAATAAGTAATTGCCATAATAATAAATTATTTAAATTTTTATGTCCGAAGACATAAAAATAATAAACAACTTATTTTAATAGTAAAAGCATAAAAGATGTAAATCCAAATGTAATACCACCAATTGCCAATCCGGTCAATAACCTATTCCTATTTCTAGCTTTTCTAAATTCCTTTGACATATCACCAATAATGTCCTTTTGGAGTTTATCAATATTCTCATAGCTACTAATAACCTTGTCCTTGGAATTATTTTCCTTTTTCAGCATATCAGATATTTCTGATGATTGTTTTATCGCTGTTTGGTACTTCTCTTGTATTAAAAGAAATGAATCAACAACTTCCATACAATCATTTAGTTTTTTGGTTGTATTGACCAAAGAATCGTACTGGATGGTAATCTCTTCAACCATTGTCCTATTCATTGTGAATAAGGTATCCCCATTCATCACAACAAGATTTATCATTGGGGGGATGGTATCATTTTGTTCCAAATCTCTTGCGTAACTCAATGAGAAGTTCATCATTAGAACTATTACGAATAGAATCAATCTTAACATTGTTTTGAATTTTTAATTGGTTTAGTTTGTATGACAAATTTGATTCACTTCGTTTAATATCAGTTGTCAATACATTAAGTTGGAGCTCCATATTTTTTCTCTCCGTTCTAATACTACTAATTTCCTTAAACAATGAATCAATGGTCTTTCTTTCTTGTTCAATAATCATCTTTTGGTTCTTATTGTTTTCTACATGATTTAATCTCATCATATATCCCAATACAATACCTAAAAGTAAAATTGATGCAACAATAATTAGGGTGTGTTTCCAGTTCATATCTTTTTATTTATAAGTATAATTTTAACTAAAAAAAATTCAAATATATTTGACTTATTTAGACTAGTTGCGTATTTATTTGTTGATTAATAATCAAAATTAAATAAAAAAAAATCTTAAAAATGAAAAACACTATTTTTGGAATCGCATTGGTACTTGGTACTATTTTTACTTCTTGTGGTACTGCCACTAAAACAGAAGAAACTAAAACAACTGAAGACTCTACTAAAGTTGAAACAACTACAGTAACAACTCCATCTGTTGATTCTGCTAAAGTTGAAGTAAAAAAACCTGAAGGTAAATAATAGAACTTAGGTTAAAAGTAAAATCCCCACTCTTAATTGAAATGGGGATTTTTTTATTTTAATAATCGTTTCATTCTTTTTATTTCTTCATTTAATTCTTCCTCTTTTTTCTTTTTTTTAAATGTAAATGCTTTATTGACAATATCTAAAGGAGTTAATAATAATGAACCAAACAAATCTGGAATATCATCTAGTTTTCTGTTAAAATCCCACTTCTTTTTATCTTTGTCATCCACAACATTTTTGTTTGGATCTTCCTTTTTTGGTTCTTTTTTTAACCCTTCTTTTTCTTTTTCCGATTCTTTCTCTTTTTTTAATCCTTCTTTTTCTGGTTCTTTTTCAATTTTACCAATAAAAAAAGGTTCAATTTTTATAGTATCTCTATTAGAGTCTTTAACCTGATATGTGACATTGTTCCCCCCACAGTGTCCTACAATATCCCCTTGTTTAACTTCCGTATTGTTTCCAACAAAAATATTACGATTCACGCCACAAATTTCTGAATATATTATTTTTTTATCAATTAAATGTGCAATTTGAACAAAACCATCACATTTAGATTTATCAGTGTCATATATAACTCCATCATAAGGTGCTATAATTGTATCTGTAGTATCCGCTTGATATATATATTTTTTTGGACTCTCATCAATTAATTTTCCATATTTTATTGGTTTTATAAATTTCATAACTTCATTATTTGTTTCATTCTTATTATTTGTTCTTGTAGAATCTTATTATTTAATATTGACTCGGTTTTAACTTTGGCTGCAGTAGTAGTTGTAGTATTACCACTGCTTGATGCTACTTGGCTGGCCAATGTAGAATAAACCTTTGCTTCTATGTCAGCTTTAAGTTTCGCCTCATCAGTTGACCCTTTATCATCTAAAGTAACTTTTTCACTTGACGTTGTTGCACCTGGGGTATTGTTAGGGGGACCCTCCTTTACCCAAGCAATTTTAATATGTCGATCATTACCGCTAATAAGTTCTTTCGTTATATTTTTTGCATTCCATGCGGTACTAACTAAATCTCTTAATTCATTTGGGCAGGTTTCTGTTTTTAATTCCGCCGTTTTTCCATTAGTATCTGCTGGTAATTTAGGTGATAATGTTAATTTACATCCGCTATTATTTTTTTCCCAATAGGTAAAAATTGATGATAAATAGTCAGAAAACGCATCAAAATATTGATCTGGTGGGTTAGTTATTGTAACACCATTACTAGATTTATAATTTATTTCTTTCATAATATTTTAATAATAAATATTGATATATACAAAAAAAGGTGCGAGATAACCCACACCTTTTAAATTTTACACCAACCCAAACAAACTTTACCAAAAGTTATTTTTTGAATTAATTTACAAAGAATCTGTTTCATAATGTTTTTCTTTATAAATATCTAAGTCACTAAATTTAAGACCCCACATTAGACTTACCATAGCCATTTGTCTTTTAGCATAAGTCTCAGTGAGATTCAGTTTCTTTTGAAGTTCTTTTATACCCCACTCTTGCCATTTGTCGTTTTGTTTCTCAGTCATAGTGTATTCCTGATACCAAGCATCTTTTCTATCCTTGATGTCATCATAAGTTACCTTGTGACCTGATATTTTAAACATCTTGTTTATTGCATCAACAACAAACTTTTCTTTTTTCTGTTCATATGAAAGTCTCTTTCCCATAGTGATAATTATTTTTCGTTTAACAAAAATTGGTTTGATATAACTTTGAATGATATTTTTCTATCGTATGATCTTATAACGATTCCTTCTCTATCAAAGTTCCCATTAAGTTCAGATTTTTTATCTGCCAGTACAAGTAATTCATCAATTGTATTTGGTAGTTCAAAATTGTAATCCAACACTGGAACAGGTTTCAAACCCAATTCTTCCATTAAGATTAGAAATTTTGTGAATGGGATATTTTTTTGTTCATCAATATTGAACACATTGAAGAATCTAACTGTCTGACCTTTTATCTTGTATGGATTGGATTGCACCCCCTCACCTATAAGCTCACCCTGAATACAGATATTATAACCCAATTTGGATAAAGAATCCTCTAAGTTCAATTCTCTTGCAACTTTCCAAAAGGTGTTACCCTCACTATCCAAAAGCTCAAGATTTCTTGAACAAATCCCAAATTCACCATCTTTAAGGTAGAATGTTGCACTAGTCCCATCCAACTTTTCTGTAACATAGAAATCCTTACCATAATTCTTAATTTCTTCATACTTGTCAGATAGGTTTTGAATTCTTTCTTCATCTGTCTTACGAATAAAAGATGGGAATTGTCCTTTAACCTTACCAGCGAGCTCAGCAGGAATTGGGTGTTCATATTTAACAATACCCAACATTTCAGTAACATCTTTTCCCTCACTAACCAATTCACCCAAAGGTAAAATATGAATAGGTAGTATTAAACCTTGACTCAATTGTTCACGAAGTCTGATTGTCCTCAATCTAAATCCTTCTGATCCATCAGACATTTTCTTGTAAGATGTTTTTCTCAAGAATTCAAATTCTTCCTTTATAGGTAAGAATGAATCTATTTCACAATAGATACAGAAGTCACCAACTTTGTATTCCCCTTTCTTAGATACAACATCCCAGTTGTTTATTCTAACAACTTCAATCATATCAGCACCAGGTATTGGTTTGACTTCTTTTACAATTTGTATGCTTGCTAATTTCCTTTCCATTTTAACAAAAATCATTATTTGGTGAAACTCTTAATCCGTCAATATATGTCTCCTGATGTTCAAAATCATAATGATATTGTCTTGGATGTTCTTGACGATATTTTTTCATATCAAATCCATTAGGTTGTCCCCATTCAAGTGACATAGTTATAAACTCATCAAAACCAATTTCAGTTCCATATTCATCAACTATTCTTCCTGATTTTATGAAATTAAATAATTCTTCTTTGTTTGAGTAATATTTGTTATCATGAAAATTCCATAAGAATTTCCAACCGCTACTTCTTTTACCTAAATGGATTGAAGTGTTTTTGGTAAATTCATCCCAATAAGAAATTTGTTCAAATGTTTCACCGACTATTTTAAAATTAAATATTATTGAGGATGGAGATATGTCCAAATTTTTAATATCCTCAATAAGTTTAGATTTCTTTTCATCCATTTCTCGGACACTAGGAATTCTATAGTAATTTGTTCCCATTTTAATTTGTTTTTAATGACCAATCAATTTCCCAATCTCGTTGGGTTTTACCAAATCTTGTATCAAAATAAATTCCTACCATCTTACATAGATCTTCCATATCCTTAATTTTTTGAACGTCAGTTTCGTTTTCTAAATTAAAAGAGACGTTAATCCATTTGTCAACTGGAAGTCTTTGTGGTTTATCATATTTTTCAATAAGGGTGGAAGTTTTAATTGGTTCGTTAATTATATAATCAACCCCATCATTTTTTAATTTTTCAAGTTTGTTCATTACAAACTCATACGCTTCATTGATATTCATTTTTCTTTAAAATTTCTATTAAACTATTTAAGTTACTGTTGTTAAAAAATTGTTTTTCAAATCCTTCAGTTTCATATTGGACAAATAATAAAACATCATCTTGGGGAAAAATCTCAATACTAACCTTACCACTCTCAATGTCAAACTTTATTTGAAGTTCGTCATCAAAGGTAACCTGGAAATCAAATTCTTCCTTGATATGGGGTTTAATTTTGTTCCAAACCTCACTTTGGAATTTAGTTAAATTCTGTGTCATGCTTTTCTCCTCCAACGAAGTTTTATCATAAATAGGATAAATGCGGATGTTAATAAATTATTCATATAGTGTAAATTTAATAATAAATATTTTGATTACACTAATTCTAAGTTATTTTCTTCACAAAACCAATAAGGAACTTCCCTATTTTTCCAAGAAACAAAATTTTTTTTTGCCCCAATATAATAGTTCCGATATGACTGGATAACATCGTTAACTTTATATTCATCTGTCATTGCTTTTGGTGGTTCTGTAAAGTCTTTATCAACTACATTGATTGGATTCATTACACACCACTCAATCACATCTTGGGTTTTATGTCTTCTACCATAACGATAGGTATATTCCTTACACAACTCCAACCCAAGTTCACATAGGTAATAGTAATTAGATAATGATTCTCTAACCCATATTGAACAAGGGTGGTTTTTGTGTGATAATTTATAAGGGATATCCAATTTGGATTCTGTTACATGGTGAGCCCCACATAAAAGTTGTCCGTATTCTAGGATCATTTTGACTGCGTGTTTGTCACAATGGTATTTTACACATTTAACAACATCATAATCCAAAAAGAAAATATTCATTAATCTTTGTTTTGAATAGTGAAAGGTTCAACTTTTAATTCAGCGGTTTGTTTTTTCTTAGTATGTTTTAAGAAACTATTAACATAACCAATAATATTAGCAGCTCCAATAGGATTGGCTGAGTGAGAATAAATTTGAGGGGTATGAATTGTATAGTCGCAATATTCATTAACCAACCATTTTGCCGCGTCATATCCTGTCTTTTCTTCAATTCTGGTATCACCCAAATCATGATCAAATGAAATGACATCAATATTGTCAAAACCAAGTTCAGATATTTTTTGGATGAATTGGTCATAATTTCTAACAACAATCTAAGTTTTGTCATTAGGGGTTCTTTCATCATCCAAATAGATTTTATATTTCATTATTCTTTTTGTTTTTACGTGAATAATTTTTTACACTTTTGTGGACTTTTGTAACTGAGGCAAATCCATGTGGATGTTTCTCAAGATAGTCCAATCTTGCGCCATTACCGATGGCGTTGATTGTGACTTGGAGTTTATTCTTGTTTTTCATTTTGATTATGTTTTTTATTATAACCAACCATCACCACCAAATGTTCCCAAATTGTAAATTATTTTTGACAATCTTTAATCCCATCTTTATATCCCTTTGTATAAATTGAATCGGTATTAATAACCTTACCAGATTTCAATACAATTGGTTTCAATGGGGGTTTTGGGAATGTGAAATAACCAACCATAAAAACAATAAAACCAACAATAAGAAGAGTTAAACCTTTTTTAAAATTAGTTTCAATTCCGAAACTAAGTACACTGAATAGTCCAGAAAACATTAACAATGATGATACAATTACTTCCATTTTTTTATTTTTTAAATTGTTAGTACCCCCTGAGAAACTCGAACTCTCAAAACTATGGTCCTAAATCATATGCGTATGTCAATTCCGCCAAGGGGGTATGAATATGTTCAACTTATCTGGGAACCTATCAGAAACCTAGACGCCGACCAAAGTGAGCGTGGGGTTCAAAGAAAAGGGGGTCGAACCTTAAATGATACATACCAGTTTTCTCTATGTATCATAGTTAAATGAGGGGTTAAAACCAAATCCCACCTTAATGAGATAAATCAAACCCAATATGATTATTCCAATCATTGCACCGGAAAACATAAATAACGCGAATTCTTTTTGAGATTCAGTCTTACCTTGATTTTTTTCTTTCATTACAATATTTTTTGATAGTCAATAAAATTTTCATTCACCCATATTTTACCACTCATATCATCACCATTCTTGCCAGAATCAAATATCTTGGTTAATACCTCCCTCTCACCATCCAACTCATCCCAAAGGGCCGAAATAACCAAATAGAAAATACGTTTTTCGGTTGGTGATGAGTTAAATTCTTTTCTTAAGTTATCAATTTTGTCAATTACGTTTTGAATTGGTGTCTTTTCCATAATGTTAAATATTTGTAAGATTATTGTCAAGCTCAAGTTGACTCTCACTAAATATATGTAACATTCCATTGTCAATCAATACCTGGGAATAATTATAAGTATTACTATTTTATTTTCTAATCTTGTAATTCAACAGATTCAAACCCTTGATTTTGTTGGGGTTGGGGATTACTGGGTATATTTCTTAGTTATGTTTAATTTTAAAAATTTTATGAATTTGTTTTATGCTTCGCAACCCACTCATCATAAGTTAGTGTATTAGCTTGTAAATATTTCTTCGCTATTTCAGAATTGTATTGCCTGTTTTCTTCCATTAAGTTTCCATCACGAAACATTTCTTCTGTTTTGATTGCTTTCCAATCTAATCCACAATTCCATTCAACAATTAACATTTGTGACATTACATCTTTCGAATGTTCTTGTGTTGTCGTCTCGCTTTGCATATTAATAAAACTATCTGTTACTTGTTTCATATATGCTTCATATTCTTTTTGAAATTCTTTCTTTTTATCCATAATTTTTATTTTTTTGGAGCGGTTGACGGGAATCGAACCCATATCACTGCCTTGGCAAGGCAACATAATCATCCTTTATACTACAACCGCAGTTTTATTTAAAAAGTTCCTTAACTTGTTTCATCACTTCCTCGTGAGGGACAACTCTACCATTTTTAACATCTTCCAGTCCCCTCTCAATTTGTTTTCTCTGTTCATCAGTTAATGTATAATACCAATCTTCCTCAATACCCATAATGAACTCTAAATCCATAATCAAGTGTCTAAACATATCCAACTCACATTCATCTAAGTCATCATATTCGTCACAATCGTCAAATACATATTCATTACAATAAATCCTATAAACCCATTTACCATCCACCTCATCAATAACACAATTAATGTTGTTTGATTCAGCAAATAAATATAAGTCTTCAAAGGCGGGATTATCAAATCCAAATTCCTTTAATTTGTCTTTAAAAATACTATGATATAAAAAGTCCATTAGTTCAATTTTTTTCTTAGGTAATATAATGATTTACGATTCCATACTTTCTCAGAAGCATATGCCTCAATTTCCATTGGGTGTTCGTCATACCCATGTTTACGATACAATCTTCCATACTCACCAATGATGTTCTGTTTGGTATGAGTCCATTCGTGTATAATTGTTTTTGACAACTCAGATACGTTTGGTATGTTATTCACATACACATAAACAATGTGTTCTTCTGGATCATAACAACCCCAATCTTCTTCATTCTTATAAGACAAAACAAGTTTGGGGAATTGTTTGTTACGTTTTTTACCAAGATTGATTTGGCAAAACTCAACAATTATGTTAGCAAGTTTAGCAACCTGGTATTTAGACAAAGTTGAGATTTTGGTCTTTGCTGTAAACATTTTATTGAAGATTTATTGGTGAGTTATATTCTGATGTAAAATTACACTTTCCTATTCTAATTTCCAAATAACTTATCAAGTATTTTTAATTTAAGTTATCAATTTCCATACAATACAAATTGTATTCTTGTATTTCCCCCTCAAATCTATATTTGTAAATACCCTCAAATATGTCTCCACCATATTTAGAATAATAAGGTTCATAACCCAAGTATTCTACATCTTTATCCTGGTAATATGGGGGCATTCCCATATACTCATCCAAGAGATTTTTAGCCTTTTCCATACTGGTTGCAGTTAGTGCTGGGATTTTATCTTCCCTATTTACTATAAGATATATTAGTGCCATTGTGTTTTGTTTTTAAAGGGTGATTTCTAATATAAACCACCCAAAGTTAAAAAGAGTTCAAACAATTTCAAATATTTTTTTGTACACCCAGTAGGAGTTGAACCTACAACCGAAAACTTAGAAAATTTTTGCTCTGTCCAGTTGAGCTATGGGTGCTAAATTTCCCCACCTTGAGATTACTGGTGAGTAGTTACATCGGTTTTTTCCTATTTAAAAAACCTGCTGGGCATCCCCTTTGAAAAAAGTCAGACTACGTGGCGGCGTGTTGGGACCGTTATTCCACGGCTGGGTACTATCGGCATTTCCCAGTCTAAACCGAGTTCATTGTTAAATGAGTCTTGAACCAAAGACTGGTGAGTATCCCTTACTCATTGTAGTCAGTATAGGATTTGAACCTATATCCCCCAGGATGCTTAAAGAATACTATTCTACCTCGGACGTTACCCATATGTGGTATTCATTCCCACTTACGCCAACTGACTATTTTTTAAAAGTATTTTCTAGTAACATATCCCTCAGTTCCTAAACTTGGTGCGTTGTTATTTTCATCTAAATGAAGAAACATAAATCCCCTGTAAGCGTTAGCTTCGAGTAGAATCTTTTCAATCATTGTGATAATGCCAAGTTTTTCTTCCATTGTGTTATTTGGATGTGACAATTGTTTGTTAGCGAAGTCTTTGATGTACTCAATTTGGATTGTTTTTTTCTCTTTAGGCATTGTATTTCCGTTTTAGTGTTCACAAATATAGATAGAGTTTTTTAATTACACAACCTTTTCATAATATTTTTTAAAAATTTTTTTGAGCGGATAGTTGGTACTGCCCCAACTTATCTAGTTTGGAAGACTAGAACATTACTTTTATGCTATACCCGCTAGAATTGGTAGAGCCGGTATGAGGAATCGAACCCCATTTTCTTGGGTACAAACCGAGTACATCACCACATATGTTTTACCGGATAGTATATTATCGTTTTTTATAGATATATGTAATTGTATCACCAACATTATAAATCGTATTTCTCCTTGTTGAAATTCTATAACCACAATCAGTTATATAATGATACACTTTACCATACTCTAAAGTGGAGGGTGATTCGGTTATAATCATAGTGTCAATTACACATTTCTTAAGCGTATCACCCTCCTCAAGTTTGGGTAAATCAAAACAAGATGTTAAAATCAATGATGTTAAGATTACAAAAATTAGTTTCATAGATGTTCAATTACCCAATTAGAAAATTTCTTATGTCCAGATGGTGCAAAGTGAATACCATCCCAAGTATCACTATAAAACATTGTTGTGTCCATAGGAATTATTTTACAATTCTTTAATCCAGTTTTTTCTTTAACCATTAGTTTTTGAAACTCAATGTATCTTCCAACACATCTCTTGGTTGTTTCTGCGTCATACACAGTCTTTGTTGCTACCTGAGCTGGATTAAAACCAACAATAACAATTGGTTCAATTCCCCTTCGATTACAACTATCCACCATTGCTTGAATGTTATTCACCGCCCCTTGTAAATCTACCATAGAAAACGCATCGTTACATCCACCATAAATGAATACCCTTGTAAAAGCTGAATCTGTTTTAAAACAAGTGTTTAACGTTGACCTCATATAATCCGTCCTTACACCACCTTTTGATAGATTTAGACTCTGGTATCCAAAATGTTTTGATACTTGATCCTGCCACCCACCTGCGGCACAGGTTAAACTATCACCGATGTATAATACCCTACGTGGGGGTGTTTTGTAAGTGAGGGATGTTAATAAAACAATCGCTAAAAGAAATAAAAAAATTTTTTTCATATAATAAAGGTTTTTTTAGTGGAGAGTATCGGCTTTGCTCCGATCACCTCTTGTGTGCAAAACAAGTGCTCTTGCTGAATGAGCTAACCCCCCTTTTTCCATATTCCACCAGCCAAACATTTGAAGTCATCATATCTAATTGTTCTGATTGGGTTTTCTTCATACCCCCAAACATTACAAGTAATATCAATCTCATTCTTTTTAGCCTTAACCACTCTATAGATTCCATTCCTTGAATATAAATGAATCCTGTCACCAACCCTCAAATACTTCATTTCAAGTAATCTAATACCAGATTTAATGTGTTGTGTCATATGTAATATGTTTTGTCGCAGGAGGGGGACTCGAACCCCCAAGGTCAAAGGACGGGAGATTATGAGACTCCTGAGCTACCAATTGCTCACATCCTGCAATATGTTTTGTTGATTAATAAGGAATCGAACCTTAATCTCCCACCTTTGTCAACCAAGACTAGCCACGGAGTCGAACCGTGTTGGAAGGTGGTATGCCCACTACACCATAATCATTCGAGAGTTTCGAACCTCTCAGCCACAGATTAATTACTTCTGTGATTTGTATCCCGTAGGGTAGTCGAAACCCTATTGCCAGAATGAAAATCTGGAGTACTTGCCATTATACGAACGGGACATATTTATTTTTCATATTTTAAGTAAAATCTTAACCACTTTCTTATGGCATTATCACTAACCCCATATTTTTTTCCTGTTGCAAGATATCCAATTTCTTCCACCGATTTAATCAATTCAGTATAAAATGGACGTTCCACTCTTCTTCCATTTACCATACGATTCAATTCACCTTTAGTTAATCCATTTTCCAATCTTTCTTTTTTTACTCTTGTTTTAGGTAATTCTATAATACCAAACTCGTATTTTTTTTCCTTCACCAAAGATAACAAAATAACCTCTAACTTTTCAATAGTTTCATCAATATTTTTTTTGATTTCATTTTCACTAATTCTTATTACACACCATCCTTGTTCGTTTAATACTTTATCTTTAATTTGATCTTTTTTCTTTCTTTCTTCTAAGAGATGTTGTGACCCATCAATTTCTACAGCAACCATTTCATTCATAAATGCGAAATCAATAAAAAAAGGAAATACTGAAAACTCTCTAACTATTGAATATTTTTTATCCCACCCAATTTCATTTATTTTGTTAAAAAAAACTTTTTCAGGATAAGAAATATTTTTTTGACGCCAAGAAGTTTTTTCAGGGTGTTTTTTCATAAACTCTAATCTTTTCTCCCTGAGTATTTTTTTGGACTCCTCGGTATGCACATATGGAAACCTTTTTTTTCCTATTTTACTACTTTCACTATTACTCCTTATCAAGTCACACAATATATCACTGATAATCCCCTTACCGACCTTGTATTTCTCACATAGGTTTCTTATACTCCACAAATCCTCACTATAAAGTTTTTTAATTTCTTCTTTATATGTAAAAACCTTTTCACAAGCACCTTCGTGAGTAACTAGACCCCCCTTATTAGAAAACTCTTTTTGACATACTTTACACTTAAACATAATATTCATTTTATATATAAATATACACAAGTGTTCGTAAGTTTAGTATCCTAACCAAAAAATTTCAATTTATTTGATTCTTGGTAATTTTTTTGTAGTCAGGACAGGATTCGAACCTGTAACAGATTTGGTACTAATTTAATAGTTTGTAAAACCTCCCCCGTTTTCACCAGTTAAACTACCTAACTAAATTCTAATTCTACGCCACCGTTAAGAGGGTCGCCATTATGGAGGCTTCTATGAATTAGTAACAGTCTCTCCCCAACCAAGTAGTTAGGACAGGATTCGAACCTATACGTTAGCTTTACATTTCGTTGACTAACCGCACCTTTAAGCGAGTGTCTACCAATTACACCACCTAACTATTGATTAGTTCCCTTACTTTCACGAGGACTTGCGTATCTTCTTCAACATTTCTGTCTTAGGACTCCACCAATCTTACTTTATTATAAACCCACTTTCCTTTCATTTAGTTCCAAGGTTTAGAACTTTTTTTTGTGGGTGCCGAGGGACTCGAACCCCCAAGTTTAGCATATAGCAAATGATTTACAGTCATTCCCCTTCACCAATTTGGATAGACACCCATAATATTTTTTGTACCCAGGGCGGGACTCGAACCCGCACGATTCTTACAAATCACAAGATTTTCTTACTACTATGGCTTTCACCACCCTTTTGGTTTGTAGTCTGGACTATACCTTCACCATATCTAAAATCCCATAATAAGAACACCATTTCCTTATTGCATTATCACTAACATTATAAAATTTTCCAACACTGACAAAAGATTTCAGTTCTTCAAATTTTTTAATAAGTTCAAACACTGGAGGTCTTTTTCCTTTTGTGCCTTGAAAATAACATTCTGTTGAACAATATATTTTTTGATTACGAGTCAGAGTATTATCACAAAGATGACAAGTTCTTTTCGGGGGTTTAGACTTAGGTGTACCGTGTCTAGTCTCTGCACCTTTCTTATTTCTAAGACTTGGCTCAAGATTACCACCAACATTACTAGCTGAGGCTTCCTTGAATTTACGGTATTCTACTTCTCTCTTTTCAGAAAGAGCACTCTTCCCTTTTCTAAAATTTTCAGTTTGTGCGTGACAATTAGAACATAAAATTTGTAAGTTTTCTATTCGATTATCTGTATTCACACCATTAATATGGTGCAATTCGAGAGGAATTTTTTTATCATTCCATAATGAATTTAAACAAATTTCACATTTTTCTTGTTTCACCCCAAGTTCAAATAACTTTTTTTTTAAACCGTAGGAACTCCTGTATTGTGAATTTTCAACCAATATATCCTCTAATGAGTAAGTTTTCATTGGTCTAAATTTCAATCCAACATTCCAACCTTGGCCTGTAAAGTGAGTAATATCAATATTAAATTCTTTTATTAATATATTCAATGTTTTGTAATTACCCCCAATAGGTCTAATTGATAGATTTCTACATGTTTCAGCTATTGAATAACTTTTTTTAACGGCTTCTATTAACTCTTCTTTATTGTATTTTGTTTTCATATATATTCCTTTATATATAAATATCAACAAAGTTAATTAAATCGAACCCTCAAACATTCTTTTTTAAAATTTTACGAGTTTTCTTTAAGTCTTGCGTGGCTACCATTACACCACCTAGGCATTAAGTTAAAGAGAAGTTTAGAATATTCCAGGATTCTTGGTTGAGTGCAATGAGTGACGCCTACTTACTATGAATCCTTTTTCAGCATTATAAACACTCTACTTCTCAACTACAGCTTCTCCACTTCTCTTTTTGATATCTCATCTTCTTTATGGTGAATATCAAGTCACCATAGTATAACTTATGTTGGATTCGTCCGCCCTAATTGACAATAAGTAAACTCCTTAGAACGTAAGTCACATCTTAATCTCGTGACATAGATATTATCTAAACCTTTTTCCTTTTCATTTAGTTCCAAACCTTGAAACTTTTTGTTGCGAGCTATAGGGGATTTGAACCCCTGATCTTCAGCGTGACAAGCTGAAATGTTAAACCCCTACACCAATAGCTCATTTATTTTTCCCTCTATTTCAAAGAACATCACAAAGGTAAAGAAAGTTCATCAAGATTTCAAATACTTTGATTTATTTTTTTCTTTTATTTTGTGTTCTATTACTATATTAAACCAACTCCATCCACACTTAGTTCCACATTAAAATAAAAAAACCCATCTTTTTTTAGGAGATGGGTTTGCGAGAACTATTTCTGATATATTCAGACACGCCCATTCCGAAGATTTAAATCTTCAGCTCTAAGAGTTTCACCTGTATATAAATAATTTTTCATTTTTGAAGTTGTTCTATTTTTTATTAAATATAATGAATAATACAAAAGTGTCAAGTTTGTTACAAAAATTTTGAAATTAATTGAGCCACTTCGTATCCAGTATAAGCTCCTAATGCGGCAGAACCAGGTAATACAACAAATTTCCCAAATATACTTTCATATTTTGCTCGATTAACAATATATGAAATTAACATATAATATAAGAAAAAATTAATTAATACCGCGACATCAATTTCCTTTGCCATAAAGACAACAATAGAATTACCAAAGAATCCCCAGCTGAAATTAATTAATGTTTCACGGGTTAACTCCCATACTGATGTATCGGCATCCGCTACTTTAATTTGTTTTGTTAAAAAATTCTTTTTCATTCAAATAAATCATTAAATCCGGTGTTATCCAAAAAATCGTTATCCTCATTTATTTCTCTTATCTCATATTCAAAATAACTGATGTTACATATGACATCTTTATTTTCACTGAAAATCTCGTGAATCATATCAAAAGATTCCGGATCAAGTTGAACCTTATCTTTTTTGAATAAACTGAAGATTTCCTTTGATGTTCTGTATAGATTTGGATATTGGTAGTTGGTTAATTTGCCATCCATTTCCATATGTTCAAATTTCTCATAGAATTTGTCTTTAACATAAAGAATGTTCTTGTTTGACCAATCATTCAATACTTGAAGAATAAAGGTTTTAAGACCTTTCATACAAGCCTCACGATAATCATCATATTGTTGTTGGGTTGATAAATCACCATATTCAACATCCTCAACTTCTTTCTCGTGTTCGGCAATAACATCTAATGCCTGGAGTTGGAGTTGTTCCCAAGTGGTGTCAAATGGTTTGTAATAATTTATGATAATCATTGTTTGCATTTTTTTATGTGAATAAAATTCTTTGTCTTATTTGATACTATAACATTGAGGGATTCCATTTAGTTCCATCCCAATACTCAAAGTTTGGTAATTTTTTTTTATAAGAGAATTGTTCATAGTACTCAGAAATATAAATATAGTCTAAGTTTTCTTTAAAATATTTCTCAATTAAATAGTAGTAAGATAATGTACCATAAGAATGGTTTTTATTTGATTCATCCCAAATCATAAATGTATAATAAGGAATATTATCAACTAAATTAACAATACCACAAAAACAATCGTCAAAAAAAAATTTATAGTGAGGCAGTTCTAAATATTCGTCTAAATACTCTACCTCAAACTTACCAAATTTAAGTGCTCTTTTGACTATAGAATTTAAATCACCTTGATCCGATATCTTAATTTTTGATAGTTCTCTTTTTCTTCTATTAGAAATATCGTTTAATTTCAATCTACTAGATTTTGTTTGATACCATTTTTCCCTAAAAGGTAACCACCCATTCTCAAACATATCCTTAGATGTTTCTTTATCAGTGATTGCATATACTTCAAGAAGAGATTCACCAGTTTGAGTAAATAAACCATTATTATGGTTATATATTATTTTCATTTGTGTTTATAAAATCAAATGCTAAATTATCACTATCAGGTGTAATCCATTTAGGGTTTGTCTCTGATGACCATTCGTAAGAATTATATTTCCTTTCAATTAACATTTCTTTTGATGAATAGAAAGTACTATCAAAAACGATTAATCTATTATTAGGTTGTATTGCGAAATTTCCATTATCCATCATAATAAAATGACCGCACTTATGTTGAGATGGATGTTCAGAAAATCCAGTAGGGGGTATAGTTCTATCTTCGTGAGCCCAATCTAATGTAAATAATATTTTACCTCTATATTTTTCTTTTCTCCTACTAACAAATTCAACTGGTGAACTACGTAACATTGGAAATTGTGTTAACGACACATAATACGAATAACTATCCCATAAAACTAGTTCATCTAGTTCTTGTTGAACGGCGTCCTCCTTCCAACAAAAAGCATGAATGGGCATCCTCCACCATATTCCACCATCACTCATCATAAAATGAAATAATGGTGTTTTACCTGGAATTGAAGTCATTCCAAAAATGTAACACTCAAACTTTTTGTCAAAAGAGTCTAATTGATTTCTCAGAAAATTACCTCTAACGTAACATTCTATTGGTGGGGTTGGGATGTTTAAATAAGCCATTATTTTTGATATTTTTGTATTAAATAATCGACAAAATCTTCCATATTGTCAAGGTGGTAAGTGGTTTCTTCATCCCATATTGTTTTCTCAACATTATCATATAACCACCAACCAACTAAATCCTGGATATATCCGTACTCTTTGTCTTTTTCTTTTCTGAGGATGGCCGAAATGCTGTTTTCCAATCCACTAACCCCTGTTTCAAGTTCAAATAAATCAACTCCCAAACTATGGAGCTTAGATATCTTCTCATTTATTTGGTTAATTAGGTTTAGGGTGTCAATAATATATTGTTTTACCATTGTTTCTCTTATTAAATATTTTGAATGTTAAAAATAGCATAGATGGAGGGACTCGAACCCCCAACCAGTTGGTTTGGAATCAACGGCTCTACCAATTGAGCTGCATCTACGTTTGAGTTGAGGTCGGAGTAGGGATCGAACCCACCTAACAGAGGTTGCGACTCTGCACCTAAGCCACTCGGACATCCGACCTAATTATTTATTTTTTTAATCCCCCAACATCACCCCACTCGTCAGCGGGGGATAGGTTGAGTTAAGTCCTCTAACTTATACCTTGGGCTATTCGTTTATGGACAACAAGACCACAGCTAGTGAGCTATTCTTATGGTAAGCTTCGTGGTACATTTATTTTATACCGGTTTGTATTTCCTTTTTATCAGAATGTTTATCACCTGTTTTCCAATTTACAGAACCATTACAAGTTGTGAAATATTTGTAACCACGATCCCAAAATCTATAAACCTTACAACCATCAACTTCAAATAGAAGTTCAATATTGAAATCGTTGTTGTTTGTTTTAACAATCTCGGTAGGTTCTCCAAAACAACTGGTTAAAACTAAACTGAGTGTCAAACCGATGAGGACTTTTTTCATTTTTTATTTGTTTTTATTGAGTTATTGTATTCGTTTTAAAGAGTTACATCTACATAACACATTAAAGTAATGAATAGTTTCCATTTTGTAATTATTTTTTTCATCTAAAAAAACAACTACCTCCATGTCAACTATGGATCTAATCTCAATGTACTGATTGTTGGGATTATCTTCACTATAATCAATATATAATTTATCACCAACCTGGTACTCACCAATTTTTACATTCGTCATATAATTTTATTTTTTCTTTCTGACCGTGATTGTGTTGGTCAAAATGGTCTGTATTAAAGTTGCAGACTAATGCTTCAACAACTGTCCGTCTATTTTCAATACTACCGCCATTATGATAAAAATGGTCTTTTGTGACTACATTAAATTTACTCCAAAATTTTTCAATCATTTCATTTTGTCGCCAGTCGTTATGATGCCAAGTTGAAAGAATAAATTTTGCTTTTGTTTCACTTAATAAATTGAATAGAAGTTCTTCGTCTTGTTCTGTCCAACCGTTAAAATAGTCAACGTGTCTGCCGTAATATGGTGGGTCGCAATAAATAATGTCGTTTTCAGTAGCTAAAGGTATTATGTCAGCAAATGATTTGTTGTGAAAAGTCCAGTCAGGCTCAGTTTGAATGATTTGAGAAACCGTTGCAACTTGATTTGTGATTTTTGTCACGTATGCTTGAGCAAAACGTTCTGGTTTTTTACAGAATGGAATATTCCAATGACCTTTGTTGTTAAATCTCATCATTCCATTAAATCCTGCTCTTGAAAGGAAAATAAAATCGTAAGGTGAAAATTCTCCAGCATTGAAACGAGAACGAACTTTTAAATAATGCTCATAACCATTATTGTCGGCTTCACTTAAAATCGCTCCTTCTTGTTCAAGATAGTGTTTCATCAAAGGTGCAGTAATTTCTTTTGCCTGAATACCTTTATAAAAATTGATAATATGAGGATTTGTATCGTTTAAAATCGCTTTTTTGTAACCCGAATTAAACGCAACTACACCAGTTCCAAGAAATGGTTCTATCCATTTACCTTGAACCTTTGGTGCAAGTTCCATAATCCAAGGAACTAGCTTGGTTTTTATGCCCTGACTTTTTATTGGTGGAACAATTACTTTCATTCGGCATCCTTTTTTAAAGTTGAACACTTTACTATCTTATCCCATAAGTCTGTCCTACCTTTAAATTCTAAAAAGTCTTTAAGAGTGGTAATTTTTGTTGGCTTACCATCTTTTACCATTGTTGCAGAACCGTGATTTATCCAATATTCATCAAACCATTCTTCACCTAGTTGGCTAAAAATTCCATTTTCACTTCTTAAATCGTCAATGCTAAGTGTAGCACCGATATTTGCAGTATTTCCCAAACCTTGTTTGTCACTCGCAATTTTCCATTTCTCTGCGACAAAAAAGTCAAAATCTTTAATCACTGATGTAATTGATTTTAAATTTTTAACGGTTGCTACTTCTCTTTCTCCTACTTTTTGGTTAGGCGTTTCGTATTCTTCTTGAAGTTCTTGAACTTGATAAATTTCTGTTTCAGAAGCATCATCAGCCAAGTCTGTTCTTGTGTAAATTACACCCAAACAAAAATGTGCTAAATATTGATTGTAGGGAAACTGAATATTTTTCTTTTTGTCCCTTTCTTTGAAATAACTTCCGTGACTTCCCAAAGTAAAACTAGAAACTCCGCTTTTCTTCCTGTAAGTTGTTTTTAAGTCAACAGCAAATTTTACGTCTTGATTTTTCTTAGCCATACTAACTTCACCTTCAAATCTTTTAATGTTCCTATGATCTGGAACAACTCGTTTCATATTTTCAATTTTCTTTTCAGTATGGCTAATAAAACCTTCAAGCCAAATTTTAAGTTCTTCCATTCTATTTAAGTTTTATGTTAAAAAATAATACATACTTATAACAACAAATATAAAACATTTATTTCAGTGTTCCAAATTTGTTATTGGTTTATATTTTAAATTCTGTTTTTCAATTTAAGTTTTCGTTAATAAACGTTTTATATTTGCATCCGTTATGTGTAAGTGTTCCGTTCATCGTTCTAATTAACATTTCGGTTGAAAATTTTAAAAGAAAAATCCCACCCATTTTTAATCAAAAGTTTATCTTTAAGTTTATCAGTTATGATTCGTTCAGGCTTATCATGTTGTTTACCATCTATTTCGATAGCAATTTTTCTATCGTGTATTGCAAAGTCAACATAATATCTTTCTAATGGCATTTCATATTCGTATTGAATATTTAAAGAATCTAAAACTCTCATAGCCACCTTTTCGGGGTAAGATGGTTCTAACTTTTTCCTAGTTTTCCAACCAAAAGTTTTATCATCATTTTTATGTCTTTCATAAGCATTATTTGAATTAATGATAGACATCTTTCTTTTATAATCTTCGTTTTCCCATTTAAGTGAAGAACTACAACTAAATGAACACGTCTTTTGATTTCGTTTAGTCCAATTAACTTCAAATTGATTTTTACAATTTTCACAAATTAATTTTATTTTTCCATGTCCCCTGCCAGCAAGTGATTTCGAAACCTTTCGATTAATCTCATTTCTTTTATTTTTAGTACTGAAACTTCTAGCACACTTTGAACAACAAAATCTACCAGAACCATATGTACCATCGTGTTCTAAACTACAATTTTCACAACTTTTCATTTTATGTAATATTTTATTATATATAAATATATCACATTCGAACAATTGACTTTTAATCTATGTCGGCAAGATAGGAATCGAACCTATATGTAACCAATTAACCTTTCTACGTGGTATCAGCACGAGGGTATACTTGCCGTATTATTGTATGGGTGACAGAACTTTATTTATTTACATAAACAAGGTGGTAATCACTTATACTCACATTGTTTTCGTTAATCCAATTATTGAATTTTAAATTAACCTCTTTTTTTGTTTTCACTTTCCATTCTTCCACTATCTTTTCAGTTTTTATAACTTTAGTTTCACCATATAAAGTAAAAAACAATTTTTCATTATATGTTTCTGGTGTAACTTCAACACCATCTTTGAAATATTTAATAACTTCTTTAGTGTAAATTAATTGTGTGCTGTACATAGTGTTATTTTTTTATGATTCAAACTTCAATTATATAAACCACACCAAAGAATAAAAAGTTTCAAGTGTTGAATATTTTTTTGTGGTTCTACCAGGACTCGAACCTGGAACCCCTCCGTTATGAGCGGAAAGCTCTAACCAATTGAGCTATAAAACCTATTGTGTTGGGGATGTGCGATTTGAACGCCTCCTCTTCGTCCCAAACGAAGTATGCTAACCGAGTTACACCACATCCCCTAATTTAGTAATTACATAATCAATATCGCCAAAAATAATATTAATTTCTTTTGATACAATTTCCATTTTCACCCTATCCTTATCCATACAATATGGATTTTTTGGATCTAGATACAAGTTGAAATCTGGTAGATAAAAGTCAGGATAATAAAGTTTGTTTTTACCATCTAAAACCCATTTAATTGGTTCTGGTCTTATCCATTTAATCTTATACTCATCCAACCATTCTGCTAATTTTAATTCCCAACTTGATTCCAAAATAATACCATTGTAGTTTATTGTTTTTCTACTACCATTCAAGTATTTTCTGTTTGTTTTACTTTTTATTTGACACTCATCTGAACAAGTTTTTCTAAATCTATTTTCGTAAGTAATTTCTGTGTTACATATAACACAATTTTTTCCTGTCTTTTTGTTTAAGAATCTTTCATAACCCTCATCGTGTCTTTGTTTGACCACTCGTTGAAGGGATTTAATGGACTTCTCTTTATGTTCAGGACTTAAAGTTCTCCCCTCAAGTTTCTTTGAAATTTTAATCTTAGTTTCTTCCTTATGTCCACCTCTATTTTTATTGTTAAAACTTGCGGCACAAGAACTACAACAAAACTTGTTATGTCTTTGAGGATAAGTCAAATCATTCCCACAATTCGTACATTTATTAGGGGTTTTATTATACTCTTCTTTTACCTTATCAGATTTCAACTTAGCAGCTTCAGTTGCTAATTTTTGACCTCTTAAAACATTTTGGTAGTGTCCTTTGTATAGTTCTTTCATATATCTATTTTATATATAAATATATTGATAGTACGGAAAAACCTACTCGAACCTACATATATTTAAACAAAAAACGTATAAATAAAACCCAACATAACAACCAAAAAGAAAACGATTGAAATCAATAATAAATCAGAACTTCTTTTGGTTACCCAGATTATCAATAATACCAAGGCAATGATAAGGAAAAAAATTGAATAAAACATCAACATAACATTAGATTTTATTTATTAAGAATTATTTTAATACCATCAAAAATTTCTTCACCATATGAATCGTGTGGGTCACCACCACTTCAGTCGTTCGCCTTGACCAACTTGGCAACATCACCATAAAAATTTAGAGTAAGTATCCACCACGTTTAAGGCTGGCTGTGGACAGTGCTACCTACGACCTTTCCTTACTCTTTTATTAAAACCAATATCACATCCTATTAGTTCCAAGATTTGATATTTTTTTTTGTTCCCCCTGATGGAATTGAACCACCATTTTCAGAATCAAAATCTGATGTAATCAACCTTTATACCAAGGGGGATTATATTTTTACCAACGATGTCAATGAACAAAAAAAACCCTGAACTTTTTCGGTTCAGGGTTTTTATTATGAAAAATAATAAAATGTAAAATTAACTTACTATACCCAAACCATAGATATTACCAATCCAGCAATTGCTAAATTGCGGTTGAATTGATATTACATTATGTTTATTTGAGCGTTTCATTATTTGTATTTGTTTATAAGTATTTGTAATTTATTAAAAAGTTTGGTTCAGAATGATTTTTTTTACAATTTGGATTTGTTTTAGTTTGCTGAACTCATTCTTTATAACCAGTAAAATGTCAGGATAGGTTTTTCAAAATTCCTATAATTTGATTTTTAATTTGCTGGAACTATCCCTTGTACAATATATAACGTAAAATTAGATAAAAAGTTTCATTAAGTCAAGAAAAAAATAGGAAAAATTGGTTTCAGAATGGGTTTTGGTTAAAAATTTATCTCCTTGGTGGGAGAAGTGAGTTTAACCATCTCGATTCTAGTTATTGATTGTAGTTAGATTTGCAGGAATCATTCCTTATAAACCAATTTTTCCATATTGTTAGATTACTAACATCTTGTATCTATCTGAGTCAATCGTGATATTCATAATTGATTCTGGTGAATCAATATTTCCTACCAAAACTGATTTCATTATTGCAGGACTCAAACCAGAAATCAATGATGTTCCCTTTTCATCGAAACGAACTGGGAAGTTCTTATTTCTTGATTGAATATTCCAATAAACGATACTAGGTAAAGTGTATCCGTGTTGTTCGTACTCCCTACGAATCATCTGCATTGCAGTTAAAGGTAGGTTTGTTGCTTGATTAAATTCCATATCAGACAAGATAAGGATTTTCGTTGGCATTTCATTCTCAGAGACATTATGTTTCACTGCCTGACCAAGGATTACTCTAAACACTTTCTCAAGGTTTGTACTCATACCCCAATCAGAACGACTAAGTTGTGTATATCTTTGATACAAATCACCACTTAGTTTTTGTAGTTCAGGTTTTTCAGAGAAAGTAATAAAACTATCTTTGAATACACCCTCATTTCTCTCAGAAATATACAATCCCAATGATATTGCAACATCCATACAAGTAACATTGGCGTTTCCACCAACACTGCTAATCATAGATCCTGAAACATCCACAACAGGTAGTATTCTTTCGGTACATCCTTCCATAAAATTTGGAAGAGCTTTCCATTGTTCAATAGCTAATTCTCTATTACCTAAGTTCAAGGTTTTGACAACATCATAAGGATAAACTGCACTTGCATTTACCTTAGTCTCACCATTTTTAAGGGCGAGAATATATTGACCAAACCCAAGACTATCGTGTTTTGGAAACGCTTTTGAATATCTTCCCATAGATAAAGATGGTAGTTTAGAGTATTCAATATTTGACCACTCATTTGCACACATCTTTTGTTCTACGGTGTTGGAAAGTTCAACCAACATTTTACGTAAAGATTTTGGTGTCAGACCCATAGCCTTTCTGATGGAGTTAAATATAACCCCTTTTCTTGGCATCCACTTTGCACACAATCCATTACGGGATTCTAATCCCTGGATTATTGTCGCCATCGCATCGTTATTCACTTTGGTGTTGAATAGGACAGTTAAATCGTCCCAACGACCGAATTCTGGGATGAACTTAATGTTCTTTGCCAATACTTCTGAATCCGTTTCTGCTAAGAATTGGATTATATCACGGAATATTTGTCTTTCACCAGCACCTCCACGAACATCTCTTGACCAAAATAGAATACGCATCGCAGTCAATGGATTTTCATTAAATGCCTTTGAGAAATTACTCAACAATCTTTGTTTGTCTTGTCCTCTCATTGCTCCAATGGTGAAGAATAAATTCACACACTCATTAAGAGTTGATGAATTTGTAACCATACCATTTTCAGTAAATGTGTCTTCTGTTTGTAATGCGTCTAAGAAGTTCATAATCTTTTTATTTAATTTGTTTTGAAAGTATAGAATATTAGATTGAGGTTGTCAAGGGTTATTTTAAATCTTGTATTTGAATTAATATATTTGTTACTTCTTCTGGTGTTAGATTACCTACAACATCACTAGTAATTGGTGTACCATAAGTAAGTTTTCCATCTTTGTCAAGTACGTCTAATTCATATAACCCTTTTTGTCCACCATATGAACTTTCATTACACACTACTGAAGCTCCATACCCATTGTCAAACATAATTCTACTTACAACACCTCCAATATATGGATGGGGTCTGAATTCAATATCCTCAAATACCTTAAAGTTTAAGTCCAACATCTCACACAGGTCTTTAACTGAGATTGAAGACATCTTGTTCAATTTGATAATACCGTGTTTTTCATAATGATCACGGAGTTTTTCATTTATAGATTTTTTACTCATAGATGTTTAGTCTTCTTTTACAATTTTTACAAAAATTACCACTATCATACACATCATTATCTATCGCCATAACACAAGATAAATCACCACAATGACCTAAACCTAATGTATGACCCAATTCGTGAATGATAGTTTCTTGGAGGAAAGATTTTTCACCTCTAACTATAGCAGTCCCACCATTCACTGCGGCATAACCTCTTAAATAATCACCTCTAGCCCATAATTCTTTATCAACAATATATAGAACATTTTGTTGACTAAAAAGTTTATTCAAACAAATATCGGCATTAAGGATATGATTCGCACCTTTTATGTACATATCATCACTTATCGGTTCATTATCTCCAATAATACAATTAAATCCATAAAAACCTTTGATAATCCTAACGGCATCAGTAATATCACTATAATCAACATTCCCCAAAGATTTGATAACAATTGTTTTATTTGGAAACTCAGAATGATTTATCGTTTCAACTTGAGTTTTATTATCAACAACATATTCATTATTGATATTATTATTGTCAATTTCCTTTTGATTATTAATTGTAATAGCAATTGGGTTTGTTGGTTGGTTAAATGAATTGTGGGGATGAATCACAAACATTTCAGACAATGTGAGTTTCTTTTCTTTCATATAATCCCAAACAAAATATACGATAAGAGCAACAACGGCAATTTTGATTAAGTCGTTCATAGTTGTTTATTTTTTGATGTTACAAATATAAGAACTACTATTGACTAAACAAAGTTCCAACGAATGAATTATTTTTTCTTAATACTCAATTTTGCCAAATTATGTCGTTGTAAGTTCTTATTGTCATTAACAACATTCCTTGATATTGGTTTATTTTGTTGGACTTGAGGTTTTTCAGGTTTTTGATTTGGCAATACCTTTTGTTCTGGTTTCTTTCCTAATATTTCATTGATTCTATCATAATCAATTGTTTTTGGATGAGTTAATATTGCGGAAATATCTTTTTTGGGGGTGATCTCAATGTATGGGTCAGTATTGTATATTTTATTTGTATTAACCTCATTAAAAGTACTAGTCACCAATTCTTGTAATGGACCAAAATTACTTTTACGTTTACTCATTGAGTAATATTTACCTCTTAATGGTGATGATAATCCAGTTTCTTTTCTTTGGGTTAAACTATTTGGATGTACTCTCCTATAAAATACAACATCATTTGTATAACTGAATTTCTTATTGTTTTTATAAAGTCTTCCCATAAAATCTGAATCTGCGGCGACTGGCCAAGGTTCAAATCCATTCATTGATAAAAATAAATCCTTTTTGATTGCAAAGACACCTTCACCATATGTGTTTGATCTGGTAATGTTATAATTTGGTGTATTTGTAAAATCAGAATACATTGGTTTGACAAAATCGTTTGTCCTCATTCTTCCTAATATATCTGAAATCATATTTTCTTTCATTATATCGTCTGAATCAAAGAAAAGTAATATATCTGAATTGGATATTTTGGCTAATGAGTTTCTAACAATATATGGTCCGTTGTTTTTGTCAAAATAAAAAAATCTTATGTCTTCATTGTATTTGTTTTTCTTAACATATTCTAATGTTTCCTCACATCCATCAATTCCTACCAAGATTTCACAATCAGAGTACCCTCTAATACTATTTAAACACTCAGATAACATTGTTGGGTTTTTGAATGTGGGGACGAGGATGGATATTTTTGGCCTAACTAAATACTCTAACAAAAATGAGTCATCATTCACATAAAGAATAAAGTCAGAGATTACTAAATTATCTAAAGGACCAAAATTATTATTACTTTGTTTTTTATGTTTTTTGTCGTGATAGTATTTTCGTATTGGTGAGTTCATACCAGTACTAGGGTTTGATGTTAAACTTTCACCATGTTTCCTATAATATAAACCAACACTATCCAAGGTTTCAATTCTAATCTTGTTCGCAGTAACTCTCCAAAAAAATTCACCATCCGCAGCACAATCCCAAGGCTCAAAACCATTTAATGACATAAATACCTTTTTATTGATACCAAAAGTACCAACATGATAATGATTGACCGGAGTATTGTTAATATAATTTACATAGTTATCTCTAAATGTAATATAACGATACCTTACATATTCATAATTATCTAATGTGTTTACAACATTAGAAACTAAGGTTGATGTCATAACATCATCGGAATCAAAAAACAATAATTTTTCGTAACTAGAGTTTTTAACCAAAGTATTTCTGATTATATATGTGCCTACTTTTTTAGTGAAAAATAATATTTTTACTTTATCAGATAATTGATTTTTAATTGACATTAAGAATTTCATTGTCTCAATACAATTATCAATTCCAATCAGTATTTCATATTCCGAATCGCCACAAGAATTTATGATTGATTCTAATGTTTCTTTGATATATGATGTATTTTTGTAAGCGGTAACAATAATTGAAATCATAATAAATTATTTAATTAAAACGTCATTTGGATTTAATTTGGATAGTGTGTTATTTCCATGAATAACCAACTTAACATAAGTTTCTTTAACATATATGATGTTATTACTTATAGTTTTTAATCTATCGTGAACAACATCAAAAATACCTGAATTGACTTTTTTTTGAATTAATGTTGAAAACATTGAACAAACTTTTGAGTAATCTCTACTATGTTTATATTCCTTTTTTGTGTTTAATTCATATTTTGTTGGTTGAAAGGTGATAATAAAATTATCATATAGGTTACTATTTCTTTGGTATAAATTTTGGATATACTCAATATAATTTTCTACCATGATATCATCACAATCGTGCCTAGTTTGTAAAGTTATGTTATTATCAATAACATATTTTTTGTAATCTTCTTTTGTGCTTTCAAATCTCAAAACATCAATATTTGTATTTAATTTTTCTTTAATTAATGAAAAATGATGTGGTTTGGAAATTAAGGCTAGTTTAAAATTCTTATTTGTTTGATTATTTATTGCTGGAATAAAAGTTTGTTTCATCACCTCAAAATATGAGTTGAATTTTTCTTCATCAGTAAAATAACATCTAGTTACAATTATATGGTTCATAATTTAGTTTGTTTAAAAATGATGGATCTTTTATTGTTTAAATCCACTCTATTTTTTAGTTTATTGTATCCAAGAAAAGGACTATAAGTTACAATATTTTTTTTTGTTGAATGTTCGTTACCCAACCATCTTTCCCAATAATACCTATGAGAGGTAAATTCTGGAGGTATACAATATTTTTGTACATATCCACTCCTAACCCAAAAAAAATTATACCATGCAAAACCAAACTCACTAGGCAAGATAGTTCCAACATCTAATGAGTCGTTTTTTTTGAATTCGTCTAGATATAAATTAAAGTTTTCAATAACATTTTTGAATAATATTTTACGAAGAGTGTGATTACCATTATTTTTTTCACCCGATGTCATTCCTTTAGTATGAAAATATAGAATTACTGAGTCTTCCCCTAATGATACATCGTACACTGCTTTTATTCCCGGATATTCATATAAATTATCAGAAAATAAATTTATAATTTGAACCTTTTTGAATTTTGCCCAAATTAATTGTTTAGCTCGTTTTAAGTCATCAGTATTACAACTTAAACTAATGTATACATTATCTGCTAAATCATATAATCCACAATTTTTTAATTGTGATAATTGTTCTAAAAAAATTGGTTCCCAAATACCAGGTTTAAGATAGGCAAAATAAACTATTTTTATTTTCATAAAAAATTTGACATAGTGATTGTTAAATATTTATATTGTATATAAAATAAATAGTATGGAAAAAGTATTAGTATTAAATGCTGATTTCACCCCAATAAATGTCACCACTGTATATAAAGGATTTACCTTGGTTAACAAAGGAAAGGCTGAAATCTTGAAGGCAAGCAAAACCCCCTTATGTACTGGAGTCAAAGAATTTGTTCGTCCCTTAATCATCCGTTTATTCAACTTTGTTAAGTTCAGAGTTAATAAATTGAAGATTAACAGACACAGATTATACAGAAGAGATGGCCACGAATGTACATATTGTGGCAGTAAAAAGAATTTAACAATTGACCACATCATCCCAAAATCAAAGGGTGGTCAGAATACTTGGATGAATCTAATAACTTGTTGTTCTCCTTGTAACAGATTAAAAGATGATAGAACACCAGAACAAGCAAATATGAAAATGAATATTCTTCCCTATGAACCAAATATATTCTCAGAGATAATTAATTCTTCTGTTGGTGATATGTGGGAAGATTTCAAAACGACATTCTATTAAACACAAAAGGACGTAAAAACGTCCTTTTGGTAGATGTTGGATACCTCCCTTTCTTTTAGTTGAGTTTATCCCATGTAAGTCCTACCTCACAGGTATCTTTAATGAATTATGTATTAGTTTCACTTGGAGTTTCCCTTGGTTCTTTATTAGCTAATGAGGTTGAAACCTCATCAATTTTAGAACCCAAGTCAGACAACATTGGACATATGGCGTTTTCTAACCCCTCCTCAATTGCTTTAATAAAATGAGTACTAGCCAACATTTTAGTGATTGAATTCCTTAACACACCCTCAAGTGGTCCTTCCATATTTTTACTTGATGTGTATTTTCTAATTATAGCCTCACTTATTGTTCCACCCATAAATGACACAAATTTATCACATTTCCAAATTGTCAATAAATCACCAATTTTTAAATTACCTAAACCGACAATAATTATATTACCTAACCATCCTTTAGAATCTATCCCTAATTTCTCAACAACCCATTTCATAATATACTCTTTGAAGTAGCTATAAGCCCCGCCGAAAATAGTCCCACCGAATAGACCTGCAAGGCTGTTTAACACTTCTTCTGAAATAATTTTTTCATCATATCCTTTTGAATTAAGATAAACAACCTCATTCAGAAGATCACCAAATAAATTATTTAATTCACTTTTTTTTTTAATGTATCTACCTTCAGTTAAAATATGTAGGTGTTTTTTGATTATCATTTCTTCACTTAACGACTCTTGTTTGTTTCGTTTTAATTTGTTTAAATTTTCAGATATTATATTTTTTAATAAAACATCTTCCTTTACTCGGTTTGGATTAACAATATATGTTTTAGCTTGCCTATACTGTTCTTTGTTCTTACCAAGTTTCCAAGCCGCTAAGTGAACTGGTGATGCGGCAAAAAGTGGGTCTATTATTTTGGCTTCAAATTCAGTATAAGTACGATTTTTACTAATAATACCTTTTTGCATTGCTTTTTTAAATCCCTCTAAGCCATAATTTTTAATACACTGTAATGACTTATCCTTATCTTCAGCATCTGGACTTGCGTTACTTTTATTAGTTAGTGCGTCAGTATAAGCCTCACTGTAAGTTACAATTTGATCCACACAAGATTGAATAGTATTATTCTCTTTGAATAATTTTTGATTTAGTGATGGGTCAGAACCACCTATTGTTGTATTTTTAGGACGAAGCATGAAATAGTCAGTCTTAAAATAAGAACTATAATTATAGTTACTTAATTCTCTAGGGTAGCTATTGAAATCTCTTAGATTAAATTTATCGTATTCGTTCATTTTAGTTGCATCCCCTTCACTAAAATCAACAAAATTAAACGGCGGTTTTTTTAAGTAATTTATAATATTGGTTTGATCCTCAGACAGATTTCTAGCCGCTTGCGTCAAACCCTTAAATTTCCATAATGTAAGTTTTTGCCCCGTTAATAATTGTGGATATGTAGTAGCAGGAACGAGTTTTTGGGCATCAGGGTCTGTACCAATATCAACTAAGGTATAATTAGACAAATTAAGTTTCTTATCATTAATATCTTTCCAGGTTACAAAATTATTATCGTTATGAATTAAAGTCTCGTACGCTGTTTTCCTTGTACCGGATAAGTTCAAAGGGTCATAGAAAGTATTAACAGTTCCTTGACAAGTTAATTTATTTTTTGTTAACGTAACCTTTTTTGTTTCATTATTAACAACATATAATGTATAATAAACGGAGTTACCGACTTGTTCACCAAAACCTGCGGATACAAGATAAAGGGTTGAAAGTCCATCTCTGGATGGTCTAGTTAAAGCTTTTTTTCCATCGTAGTCAACGGTACTAGCTGGGAAATCACGGAAACAATTATTATCATACGCCGCAGCCAATAACGGATCCCCAAACCCCAAAGTCTCATTAGATTCTTTTAATATTTTCATAATTAATTATTTATCTATTTTTTTATTTTACATATTATCAATGACTGATGTATCACCACCAGAAGTAATTGAAGTTGTTGTTGTTGTTGTTGATTTTCCACATTTAGCCTTAACCTGATCATAAATATCTTTAGTTATTGTTTTAACTGGACTAGTACCTAAGAACTCACCAGTCTTACGAGCTGTTTCAGGGCCTAAACAACCATCTACTGAAGCACCAACACAACCTTGAATTTCTTCAATTTCAGAACTTCTACAATAATATCCTTGAGGGAATCCACTACATGGTTTACATCCACTAACTGGTGGTACTGGAGGTACTGGTTTAGGTGTAACATTAATAGTCAAACTACAATCAATAAAATAAACATTACCATCTTGGTTTATTATTATTTTATCACCTTGTACCAACCAATTTCCTTTCCCTTTTGATGAAACAAAACTACGATCTTTATTGAATACTGAGTCAGGAAATGGGACATGTTCTCCATTTGAATCAACTGTATTTGGATTTGCCATTGGTAACATATTAGGATTACCTTTTTCTGAAAGAGTTTTTAAATCGTCTTCTGTTAATCCTTTAGAACCTTTAGCATAAATAACCTTTAAACAATCGGGAACCCATTCAATTTCAGGATCTTTATGTCCATCTGAAAACCACCATTGTAATAGTGCTAATCCTCCCGCACCAGCTGCAGCAATTGAGGCATATCTAAAGGTTTTGTTGGCCCATAATCTCTGTACCCAAGGTTTTGGTGGTGGAGGTGGTGGTGGAGGTGTTGGAACAGGGCCAGGGCCAGGACGAGGACTTCCACCTTGTTTTGACTTAATACGAACCGCAATATCATCCGCTACATCATCAGCGTAACCTTTACCCTTTAATATCTTAGCAATAGCTTTTTCTGATAACTCATCAGCAAATTGTGCGGTTTTTATACTTAAAGTAGCCGCTTTATCAACTAGAGCGGTTCTGATTGGACTACCGGAAGGAAACGAACCTGATTTTAGTAAACCTTTGGCTAAATTACTCAAACCATTTGCCGTTATAGTTCCAGCTTTAAGAGCGTTTAAAATCTCATCAGTTGAGCTCGCAACACCCCCACCTTTGAGTGTGATTCCGCCTACCTTACTAGTTACTTTATCTAACAAATTTTTTGCAGCTTGATATTCAGCGTTTCTTGCACCTTTAATAAAATCTGCATAGTTTTTTCCACTATTTGAAAATGCGACATCATCAGCTTTATTTAAACCGACGTTGAAAATCTTCAAAAATTGTTTTTTTGTTTGTTCCCCTAATTCAGCAAATTCATTTATCTCTAACTTTGATTCATTTTCCGTTAAAGTTAAATTAGAATTGTAATTACTTAAAAGTTTAAATCTCGCAATTTCTTCTGATATTAATTTTTTTTCCATAATATTTTTTATATTTTATAATTCACCAGTTAATTCAACATTATCTAAGCTACCCCCCATCTCTTTTGCCATTTCAGCCATCGCTTTATCAACCTCAACTTTAGCGTTAGCTTTTTGTTCGGCTGTAAATTCATTTGCTTGTTCTTTTTCACGACAAGTTATAGGATTATCAACCCCCATAGCAGCACAAAATAAAGCGTGTTTTACTGCAGCTGACAATGTTGTTTTTCCCGCTTGACCTAAAGTTCCTCCTTTTTGTGTTAATTCTTTAGCCCATATTTGTTTTAATTTTTGTTTTAAATTTTTAACTATTGATGTTGTTGTCTGAGTACCTCCCTTAGCTCCAGCTGCTAAATCATCAACGAATTGTTTAACCTTAGCGGTAGTTTTACCTCCCCAATCAGCCAACCATTTGATACCTAATGTATTACCAAAAAATGATGCAGCTTGAGCTATTAAACCTATTACTGTATTAATACCACCTCTTATGGCGTTTACCATTCCAGCAAATACGCCTCCTTGTTTCGCAGCAATCTTACCAATATCTAAAAACGACCGTGCCCCAGCAAAAACTGTTCTAGCTGATTTTGCTATCAGTTGCATACTAGGAATCATTGCTATTATATCCATAAAAATATCAAGATAACTCCATTGGTATTTTCCACTTTCGTATTTTCCACTTAACATTTTGTATATATCCCAAATCAATAGAGCTCCATATAAAACAGCATTTGCAATTTGACCAACAACTGGTATCAAAGTAGAAAACCCAGCCATAATTCCTACTCCAACTGCACTAAATAGCATAGAACGAATACCTTCCATAATGCACTCAACACCTGAAGTAACACAATTCCAAGCGGATGCTATGCCATTACTAATATAATTCCAAGCCGATTTTGCCTTTTCTCCAACATAATTTAATAAACCTTTTTCACCAATTTGTTTACCTTGGTCTACAACCCATTTCCCAGCACTTACTGCAGCATCTTTAACATTTCTTGCTGCTTGAGCTACAACAAAATCCTTTGAAAATGGATTATACCATTGTTCAACAATTGTTTTTATATGGTTTATTGAATTATTTACTCTTTCTAAGATAATTGATTTATCTGTAGATTCATTAATTAATAATAGTTTGTTACCATATTTTTTTTCCCACTCACTTATTATACTCAAATTATTACTAGGTTTGAATATTTCTACCATTTTATATAAAACTTTCCTAGGATAATTTGAATACTCAACCAAGTCCATTTTTTTATTTTGATATTTGCATAATAAATTTTCTTTTAAAATATTAAAAGCTATATCTATGTTATCCATAGTATATGGTATTATTTTTTTGAACCTAGGATTATTTTCTTCGTTGGAAACTTTAACAACTCCTTTAGGTGTAAAAATATAATTAAAATTTTCAGAAATTGCAAAACCTTTAGTTATCATTTTTTTTATTTAAATATAAATATATCATACTACAATAAAGTATTAGCTTTACCTCTAGTAACTTTAACAATATCTCTCCATTTTGTTAATCCGATTTGATTTGCAGGTCCTCTAGTCGCACCAGACTCCCATTTTGTCACTGTTGGATAAGCTGGTTTATCTCCACTACCACTAGCCGCAGCTTCCTGTTCATCCAATTCACCATCATCAGTTTCTTTACTATCGGTATGGACATTGGTGGTATATTTTCTCATCGTATTAATAATTTTGTCAATTTCGTGTACTCCCATTAGAATAATTCTGGTTTTGGTAATTTATCCATAAATAATACATAGTATTCATTCAAAAATGATTGAATTTCATTCTCATCAACAAATAAGTCATCGTCAATGTCATCATATTCATCGGAAGAACTAAATTCGTCTATTTCTGTGTGAAACGTATATCCGAAATCGTCAATTTCAATAAACGGTATTTTTCCTTCTCGACATTCTTCGTCACTATCAGAGTTTGTTCTAAACGAAACCTCCAAAACTTCCTCCAATTTGTTAATATGAAATGTAATAATCTCAATAATTTCCATTTTAGTATCTTTTAAATCGTTTAAACATATCCAAAGTTTTATTTACTTGTTCTTGAAGTGGTTCAATCATATCTTCATCAACATCATTTAAATATGTCTCATAATCTTCAGAATATTCTTCATCATCAATATCCTTTAAATATGTCTCATCTTCTTCAGAATATTCTTCTTCATCAATATCCTTTAAATATGTCTCATCTTCTTCAGATGAATCACCCATTGTACCATATTCCAAATCATTGGGACCGTCACCAATCATATCCAATCCATCAAAATCTTCGTCTGTTGGTGTCATATAAATGTCTTCCTCGTCAGAAAACAATCCGATATCCATACCATCATGTCTCATTTCATTTATTCTCATATTAGAATATGGCTTAACAACACCCTTATTATTAACAACCAAGCCAACCTTGTCATTAGCGAAATCTTGTACATATAATGGTTGTTGATTTATCTGTTGACCATATGTTGTTACATAACCATCATACACTTGTCTATGTTGGTCAAGAATATCATTCTTTTCTGCTTGATTCATTTTGAAAAAATATGCGTTCATAATCTTTTTATTCATAAATATAATGTATTTATTAAAATATTTATCATTATGAAAATTATAATAACAGAAAGTCAAAGACGAATACTACTTAGAGAAAGTACTGGAGAACAACTAGGTGGTATCATTAAACAAAATGCCGAAAGGGTTAAAAAAATAATTGAGGAGGCCAAATCACAAATAGGACTTAACCTTCAATTCTTGTTAACTTGGGGGGCTGGTATTGGTGGCTTTATGGGTCCAATTGAAGATTTTGTTAGAGGAAAATACCCAAGTCTTTCTGAGTTACAACTTAACCTTATTTTGATTGGTGTTATTGCAACCTATTTTGTTGAGAATAAAAAATTCTTAACAAAAATCTATAACAAAATTAAAGATGAAGGAATTGTCAAACAATTTGAAAATATATTAAAAAAGAGTGATTTATTAAGGAATACTTTCCTTGATTTTGTTGATGGTCTGGGTGTGACCTTTCATAAAATTACAAATATGATGAGTTATACTTTCATCATACCATTAATCCCCCTAATATATCAAATGGTTACAGATGGATTGGTAACTAGCCTTGATTTGAAAGAATTTGCTATCAGAATCATTGGATTCACTGGATTAACATTATCTGGCATTATCTTCAAAGAACTATTATCCAAAATGGTGAGGCGATTCAAGGGATAGAACTTGAACTATCCATTTTTAATGATTATCCTTTTTAAAAAATAAGGTTAATATGCAAAAGTTCGATTTTAAAGACATTACATTAGTTCCAGAAGCCCTCTCCTCAATTTCATCAAGAAATGAGATTGATATTAAAAATTCAAACAACAAATTACCAATAATAGTCAGTCCAATGGACACTGTTATTGATTATAACAACTATTCCATATTCTCAGATATGAAAATGGAAGTATGTTTACCAAGAAACGAAAGATTAGATGAATACGATGGGTTTACATCAATATCATTAACAGAATTTGAATTAATGATTGACAAACACAAACGTTTTGAAGTAGAACCCATTGAAACCAAAATATTGGTTGATATCGCCAATGGTCATATGACAAAATTATATGATTTATGCAAATATTTTGTTAATGAAATCAAAACAAATCATAAATTGATGATTGGGAATATTGCCAATCCCACAACCTATGAAAAGTTTGCAGAATTGGGGGTTGATTATGTCCGAGTTGGTATTGGTGGAGGATCTGGTTGTCTTACATCAGCAAATACCGGAATACATTACCCAATGGCTTCCCTAATTTCAGAATGTTATCAAATCAAAAAGAATAGAAACTACCATACGAAGATTATTGCCGATGGTGGATTCAGAAATTATGATGACATAATCAAAGCATTGGCTCTAGGTGCTGATTATGTGATGTTGGGTGGTGTTTTAAATAAATCCCTTGAATCTTGTTCCCCAGTTTATTTTGGAAAACTAATTCCATTGAATAAATCAACATCAAAATATATGTGGGATAACCTTAAATTTTTGAGGAGATTTATGTTTAAGAAATTCAGAGGTATGAGCACCAAAGAAGTTCAGAAAAAGTGGGGGAAACAGAAATTAACAACATCAGAGGGTATTGTTAAGTATAACAAAGTTGAATATACAATGGAAAAATGGATTGAAAACTTTGAAGACTACTTAAAGTCAGCAATGTCTTATACTAACTCAAGAACTTTGGAAGAATTCAAAGAAACTGAATATGTTTTTATTACCCAAAATGCTTTAAACAGATATTACAAATAATTACATTTCAGTTATCAATACCTTCAATTCCCCATCACCTTTAATTACTCTATGATAAACCCCTACTGGTATATAATATTTTTCTCCAACGGTCAACCTCTTAGGTAGTTCATCATCCATTTGTAAATACCAATTATCACCTTCCAATACTTCAACAAGTCTATTCTCTCTGTCACGATGCCATTTCAGTTCTTCTGAATCAACGTTTGGGGAGAATACTCTTAGTTTTTTATTATCAATTATTTGTTGTTGATATGGCAGGTTTTCCATTACCAAGATTTTGAACTTTTAAGACCTAATTTCTTAGCGTGCCTCCCCACATTGCAACTCCAGTACCCAGCCATAGTTCTATCTTTCTTTTGAGCACAATTATGTCTTGCTCTGAATGATTTTGCTGCTTTAGGGTTTCTATTTCTTACTTTAAGATTTGGATCACCAAATGTAACTTTCTTGATTGTGCCTTTTGGTGTTTTAACATATACCGCAAATTTCTTTGGACCCCCAGGTGTTCTGAATGGAGAATTTAGGTTAACATTTTTTCCTCTATGTTTAGCTTCAGACAATAACTCCTCAACTTCTTCTTCATACATTGGGGCATCCAGCCAAACTTCATCACCATTTTCCAATAATACTTTCTTACCCAAGTCAGATTCAACTAACCAAGTGTCATCACCATTCAAAGTGATTTTATTTTCGTAATATAAATTTCTAACTTCATTGATTAATTTGAAATATTTGTCAGAATAAATTCTAAATACATTTTCAGATAATGGGATTTTATTACTTAAATGGTATTGTAATTCTTCAGAAATCATACTTGGTTGAGTTAATCTCATCGAATTGTCTACACTTTCTCTCAAAACTTTTTTAATTAGGTTATCTAGATTTTTGTTCATAAATTTTGATTTACCCATAAATATCACTACTATTATTATGAAATTTAATAACTTGAACAATATGACTAATATATTTTTATTTCTTTACTCCTTTACTTACATAATAATACGATTATATGTATTTGCTAAGGTTTTTTACCTTTTATGTATGACTTATTACTATCCAGAATCCCACGATATTAATTCATTAACTTGGTGGATATATTTTTTAATTTTTGATATTTGGTTAATATCTATGTTACCAAATAAAAAAGAAATTAAAAACAATAACGACATAACTCTACAATAAAATTTTCTATTTTTTGGTATATTTATAAAGAAAAAATTTATGAGAAAATATATCGTTAAAGAATCTGACATTAGAAGAGTATTAAGACAGACAATTAAAGAAGAAATGGGAATGGAACAAAAGGAACAAAAACAAGCTCCTCGTTGTGTTCCTGAAAATGTAATACCATTAGATGAAATTGTTGGTACTGCTGATGAATATGTTGATTATGCAAAAGGTGTAAGTAAAAGAAAATTAGGTGTGAATTCAATGGTTGATACCTTGGGGATTCTTAATAATATAAGACTATTCAATGATGTTAAAGATGGTGGTTCACATTTGGCTTACAATATGATGCACCATTTAAATAAGTTCAGAAATAAGAACTATTATGATGAAACATCCAATCAATGTAACAAAGCAATGGACAAAATAATTGAATTATACAAAGAAAATGAACACGGAACTGAACTTGTTAAGGACATTGAAAGAGTTTTAAATCTTCAAACAAAAGACGATGAATACACACCCTCACCAAGAGCTAAAGAATATCTAAAAAGATGTTTAGCTTTGGCTAAAGGGGAATAATCTAACCTCTTAGGAGGACTTTTAGGACCGTTACTAGTTATGGTAACAAAAAAAGAGGACATCGCTACGTCCTCTTTTTCTTTTATCGGTATTTATAAATAAAAACTATGAAAACTAAACTATTTTTTGGATGGGAAAATACAAAATGGTTGTTTAGAGAACTTGGTAAAATCTATTCATCAAAAAACTCAGTATTTTCCAAAAAAAGAATTGAATCCGGTATTGCATTTATTGTTGCACAATGGGGTATGATTTTCTTCCTATTAGAAAAAAACTCATCATTGACTATGACCGATTTAATCATGTGGGCTGGTGTTGAATTTGCTATCTCAGGATATATTATCCACCAAATTCAAAAAGAAAAGAAATCTGAAACCCCAACTGAAGAAACACAAGATTCAATTAACTAAAAAATAACCCCCAATGATGAGTTGGGGGTTATTTATCGTTTTGTTGGTGTCAACGAAATGATAATTACTTCACTTCCTCGAATTCAACGTCAGAACCACTAAAACCATCGGTATTTTCGGTTTGATTTACATTACTATACAATTCTTGAGTAATCTTTTGCATTGACATATTAACATTATCTAATGCTTTGTCAATTGTATCAATATCATTAGACTTCATACTCTCTTTAAGTTCAGTTAAACCCTGTTTAACCTCTTCTTTTTGTTCTTCACTGATTTTTTCATCTAGATTCTTCAATGTTTTCTCAATATTGAATACGGCACTATCAGCTTCATTCAATTTTTCAGCAGTTTCCTTAGCGGTTATATCAGATTCAGCATTTTCTTCAGCCTCTTTCTTCATTCTGTCAATTTCTTCTTGTGAAAGACCTGATGACGCCTCAATTCTGATGGTCTGTTGTTTATTCGTACCTTTGTCCAATGCCGACACACTGATAATACCATTAGCATCAATGTCAAAGGTCACCTCAATCTGTGGAATCCCCCTCATTGAGGTTGGAATCCCATCCAAATGGAATCTACCAATGGTTTTATTGTCTTTTGCCATTAATCTTTCCCCTTGTAAGACATGAATTTCAACAGTTGGTTGATTATCTACCGCAGTAGAGAAAATTTGTGACTTTTTAGTCGGAATTGTGGTATTTGCCTCAATTAATTTAGTAAATACACCCCCCATTGTTTCAATTCCTAGTGAAAGTGGGGTTACATCCAACAAAAGGACGTCTTTTACATCCCCAGCCAACACACCACCTTGAATAGCGGCACCTAAAGCTACAACTTCATCGGGATTTACACCTTTTGATGGTTCTTTTCCGAAAAATTTCTTAACCGCCTCTTGAATTGCTGGTATTCTAGTAGAACCCCCCACCAAAATGATTTCATCAATGTCATTTGGGGTCAATCCAGCGTTCTTTAGAGCTGATTTACATGGGTCAATGGTTCTTTGTACCAATTTGTCAATAATTTGTTCAAATTTTGACTTTGTGAGGGTCTTGATAAGGTGTTTCGGTTGATTATCAATCACCATAAAGTAAGGTAAGTTAATTTCCGTACTTTGAGATGATGAAAGTTCAATTTTCGCCTTCTCTGATGCCTCTCTAAGTCTCTGAATAGCCATAGAATCTTCAATCCAACCATTATTGTCATTTTTGAACTCAGATGTCAACCAATCAACTATTGCGTTGTCAAAATCATCACCACCAAGGTGAGTATCTCCATCAGTTGACAATACTTCAAACACGCCACCACCTAATTCAAGGATAGACACATCATGTGTCCCACCGCCGCAATCAAAGACAACTATTTTTGAGTCTTTATTCTTCTTATCAAGACCATAAGCCAATGCTGCGGCTGTTGGTTCATTGATAATACGTCTAACATTTAAACCCGCAATCTCTCCAGCTTCCTTTGTTGCTTGTCTTTGAGCATCATTGAAGTATGCTGGTACTGTAATAACCGCTTCAGTTACGGTTTGACCCAAGTAATCCTCAGCAGTTTGTTTCATTTTCTGTAAAACCATTGCTGAAAGTTCTTGTGGAGAATATTCCTTACCATCAATCTTAACTTTAGGGGTGTTATTTTTCCCTTTTGTGACATTATATGGTACTCTCTTAACCTCAGACTTGATTTCGTCATAACTTGAGCCCATAAATCGTTTAATTGAATAGATTGTCTTCTCTGGATTTGTTACAGCTTGTCTTTTTGCGGGATCACCCACCTTTCTTTCTCCACCATCTATAAATCCAATAATAGATGGGGTAGTTCTTTTACCTTCCGAATTGGTGATAATTACTGGTTCACCATTTTCCATAATCGCTACACATGAATTTGTAGTCCCTAGGTCAATACCCAAAATTTTACTCATAATTTAAATGTTTTTTGTTTAATTATATGTTTTATTTTTTATGGAGTCAACCCCCAACTTACTATCCCATATATAAAAATTAAACCAATAAAATTTTTACTGACAAATTGTCAGTTTTATGACTTTTTTAAAATTTATTTGTATTTATTCCTAAATGAAAAATTATGGACATCAACTTATTCAACATATTAAAAGATTAAATACAATCCTCCTTGTTTTTAGGGGGATTTTTTTTTATAATTAACCAATAAATTTAAATTTTTAAAAATGAAAAACACAAAAATCTACAACGAACTAGTTCAAAAAATGAGAACTTTCTTCCAAGCAAAAGGATTCTTGGAAGTACCAACACAATCAAGATTATCAATCCTCGCTGCGTGTGAAAATCCACATTCAATCACTAAATTTGAATATTTAGGACAAATTTGGCCTTTACCACAAACAGGTCAGATGTGGTTGGAGTATGAATTACTCAAAAACCCTGAATATCCTGGAGTATATTGTATTTCAACATCTTATAGACAAGAGAAAACACCAATAGTTGGCCGACATGAACTCATTTTTCAAATGTTTGAGGTTGAGACAAAAGGTACAAAAGAAGATATGGTTAAACTTCAAGCCGAAATGTTAGAATATCTTGGATTTAATACCCCAACTGTCGCTGACTACAATGAACTTTGTAAAAAATACGGAACAGAAATCCTTGAAGCTGAACACGAAACAAAAATGTGGAATGAAATCGGTGATTCTATTTCATTACAAAACTTCCCACTAAGAACAAACCCATTCTGGAATATGCAAAAGGGTGAAGGTGACAAATTCCAAAAGGTTGATGTTATTCTATTCGGACAAGAGACAATTGGTTCTGCTGAACGTTCTTGTGACAAAGAAGGAATGAAGGAAATGTTCTACACAATTGAAGGTGGAAACTATTCAGCAAAACTTTTTGAATTATTTGGTAAGGAAAGAGTAGAAAAAGAATTGGAAGAATTCTTATCTTTGGACTTCTTCCCAAGATTTGGTTGGGGTTGTGGTATGACCAGATTGGCAAGAGCGTATGAATTGAATCTTCAAAAAAAACTTAGTGCAGAAATCGCTTAATTATGGCAAAGAAACAAAATGTGGAAACACCAAAAACAAAAAGTACCAAATATGAATATGTCCTTGATTGTGGAGATATAATCCAAATATGGAGATATGATAAAAAATATGGTAAGAACGCTTATGAGGTGGAAAACATTTACAAAGGAGAACCAAAGTTCAGTAAATTAAAAAAGGGGTCGAATTCGACCCCTTTTTAAATTATTATAATATTTATTATCATAAAATAAATTTATAAATCAAAGTAAATGTCAACTGAAATTATTGTAGCTTTTATAACTGGTGTTATGGGACCTCTATCCCTAATTTATGCAAAGGCTTTTATAGATAAAAGAAAGAGAAAACCTGATACGGTTAAAGAAACCTTAAAAGTTAGCGAATTGGTAACAACAAAAATCGAATCACTAAGAGAAGAAATACGTTGCGATAGAGTTTTTATTACTCAGTTCCATAATGGAGGGAATTTTTACCCAACAGGAAAATCAATGGCTAAATTTAGTATTATGTATGAAAGTGTTGGACATAGTGTTGTGTCAAAACAAACTAATTTCCAAAACATTCCAGTTAATTTATTCAGTAAATCAATCAATCAATTGTTGGAAAATGATATTATTGAAATTTATGATTTTGAGGATATAACAACAGCAACATACGGACTAAAATATATAGCTGAAGAAATTGGTTGTATGTCACATTACGCTTTTGCAATTAAATCAATTGATAATAAATTCATTGGGACATTAGGAATTGATTTTACTAAAAAGAAAACAAAATTAAACCCCGAAGCAATCAATCATTTGTCAGTTTATGCTGGAACTCTTGGTGGGGTATTAATGAATCACTTAAAACAATAATTAAAATATGTTAAAAATCGGATCAAAAGGAAATTTGGTGAAACAACTTCAAGAAAAGTTGGGAGTAACCGCTGATGGTGATTTCGGTCCTATGACTGAAAAATCACTAAAAGAATGGCAAACTAAAAATGGACTAATTTCAGATGGAGTTGCTGGACCTATTACTTTGTCAAAGATGGGAATTGAAATCCCAACTATAAAAAAAGAAGACCTAAAATTGGATAAACTTAAAGGTCAAATACCTAATGCCGTAATTTCGGAAATCGCAATGATTGCCGATAAATTTGGAATCATTACCAATTTAAGATTGTGTCACTTTTTAGCTCAATGTTCAACTGAATCAGGTAACTTTAAACTAACCCTTGAGAATTTAAATTATTCCACATCTGGTTTAATGAAAATTTTCCCTGGTTATTTCCCTGGTAACTTGGCTGAATCATACGCACACCAACCTGAGAAGATTGCTTCTCGTGTTTATGGGAGTAGAATGGGTAATGGGGATGAAACATCTAAAGAGGGGTGGAAATTTCGTGGTCGCGGATTTTTGCAAGTAACAGGCAAACAAAATTACCAAATATTAGGTGATTTTTTAAATGTTGATTTGGTATCTAATCCAGACTTAGTTGCAACAACATACCCATTGTCTTCAGCTGCTCATTTCTTTTATAAAAATAATCTTTGGCCGATATGTGATGAAGGTTTATCAGAAGAAGTTGTAACAAGAGTAAGTAGAAGAGTAAATGGAGGTGATAACGGACTCCAACACAGAAAATCAGAATTCAAAAGATTTGAAAAACTATTGCTACTTTAAAAATAAAGCCCCACTTTTTAGGTGGGGCTTTTTATTATAAGAATACAAGTTCATTAGTTTCTTGATTCCATTCCACAGTCAATGGTTTGTTTTTATACTCATATCTTTCATTCAATACACTTGCATTGATATAATGAGTATCACCATCAAATACATAACCATAGCCAGTATGAATATGACCACAAACGTGAATCTTTGGTTTAATTTCCTTGATTCTTTCGGCCAATAATTCACAACCTAGATGTTCTGTTCTACCAATAACTTGATCAACATAACCATACGCAGGTCCGTGAGTGATAAGGATGTCAGCATCAGTTGGGATATTACTCCATCTACGTTTTAGTTCCTCACCTTTTCTTGGTAAGTTAAATGCCCAATCAAAGAATTCTGGTTGCCAAGGACTACCATATACTTTCACTGGTTTTTCATCGCCAATTTGGACTTCTACTGAACTATCTCTTAGGTATTCAAAGTTCTTATAGCTGTTTAATATTTCTTCGGTACGTCTAGGTATTAGAACGCTACCATGAACAAAGAATGGTTCTCTATCAATGAAACCCCAATCGTGGTTTCCTGCAATGAACACTTTGAAATCATAGTCCAATCCATCAAACCATTGACAGAAATCTTGTATCTCGTGATTGTAACCCATAGAAGACATATCTCCAGCATGAATAAGTAGATTACCCCATGGTAAATCCCTTTCAACTTGTTTATGTTTACTATGAGTATCTGATATAAATGTAATTTTCATTTTATTGTGTTTTTTTTATAAAAATAAACTATTTATATGATATAATAAAATCAATTATCAAAAAATTATGAAAAAAATTATGAA
>Ga0247837_1000715_pt1 | contig 71734 bp, 53 predicted proteins | sample LaCtaG_2_FD_187115 | JGI IMG/M metagenome (GOLD analysis project Ga0247837, IMG submission 187115) | Freshwater microbial communities from meromictic Lake La Cruz, Castile-La Mancha, Spain - LaCruzMarch2015_14.5m | ecosystem: Environmental > Aquatic > Freshwater > Lake | place: Spain: Castile-La... | reverse complement strand
GACTACCCCCTCTTACACAGACCCAGCTCTACACAGTTCCCAACAATTCCTTCGATTTCCCTGCAAATCCAAGTCCCATTTCTCCCAAAATCGAGTAGAAGCATTCCCTAATTCACTCTAAATGTCTATAAGTATATGGAAGAAGATTTGAGTGAAGTGATCCTCAACAGTCCACACCAGCTCCAGGCCTGGTTCCAAAGCCTGGAAGAGCAAATCTCAGGTGCGGAAAAGCGATTAGACGGCTACAAAGCTCGATTTCAAGCCTTATTTCCCTCTCATCCTCCCCTCCTCATCGCCTCTCCAGCTGATCCCACACTCACACCCACTGACTCTCCAGAACTGTCTCCCATCCCTCTCACACGTAAAGACTTTATCAGGGCTAATAAAGAAGCTGCGAAGTGGCCTCGAAAGACCCCCCTGTCCCGCAGTCTGTCTCACAGTCCTAAACTTCATACATAGCTAAAGATGTTACTCGCGACTGTCCAGCAGGACCAATTCCCCACTAGTCCGCAGGGCTTCTGGGGTGGTGATCGCCCGGCCGATGGCGCCTATCCAGGAATTCAGGTCTTCTTCAGATTCGACGCTGAATAGGAAACTGCGCTTTGCAGTGTTGAGTTGGAAGAGATACGGATGAACTGGGTCGTCTCGCACACTTGTAATAGCCCTGAACTCCCCAATCGCCAGCCGCTCCGTCGGGTGTTTGCGAGCACTTTCCTGCTTATACGTGCAGGCCGTGAGGGTCGTAAGGACCATCCATCTCCTCCGCCAGCGCTTGAGAGTGCGACTCTGCTTCGTCACCCAGCCTTCGTTAGTCACTCCCGCGGAACCTCTTGGCGACAGCTCCATTTCCCTCACTATCGCCAGGCCATCTACTCAGCAATCTACTAGTTCCTATGAGTGTAGCAGGGTGGACTATCTGAGAGGGTTGGGCCGGAAGTCACTAACTGTCCCGTCCGTTACATCTGATTGCCGCTTGCTAAAAGTGTGCAGTATAAGGGAACTCGAGGTCACGTCTCCACCTTTTCGGAGTAGTTCCCGGACGTCTCTGGCCCTTGCAAGTTCCTTAAGCACTGGAATCAGTCTTAGTAGCTCTTTGTCGTCTTCTTCGGACATGTAGGACTTCACGAGTATGCCGTTGGCGGGCTGGAGAAGAGATGCGTCGGGGCTATTCTGCATAGATCTTACGTCTATAAGGATAGTTTGGCTCAAGTCTCGGCCTAATAGGCTTAAATCCTTGATGTACACATCTCCGATTTTAGTGCAACTGTCCCTGAACAGCCGCACTTCGATAAGTCTGTCCGGGTCTATCAAGTCCAGCAACTTATCAGCGTAATTCGGCAAACTGGCAGTGAAGACCATCAACTCATACACAGGCGCCAAAGCCTCCAAGAACTCCCTCAGTCCCGGCCTATATTTCACACTAATCGTCAACTCCTCCCCTCCCTCCGACTCTATCCGTAGCACTGTATCCGGCTTCTTCACGTCTTGAAAACTACTGTGCACCAAAGTCTCGTCCAAGTCCAGTACCAGTGTCTTCTTCCCCCTACTGCCAATAGCCTGCGGCGGAATGATCGCCTCCGCTTGGGCGAAAGGAACCACAGGCGTCCGGAACTGCTTGGTGCACAGACAGGAACAGACCTTACGCAGCAGTCGCCAGCCACAGCAAGAGGAGCGGGTGGAGAAAGACACTAATTGGTACTTGGAGGGTGTGGCTGAAAGGTTGCACTGGAGGTGCTTTTGAAGGCACTCGGTAGTAGAATTGCTTGGGTTCTGAGAGCGGTAGACTGGGTAACGCATTGGGCCGAAAGTTGGCGAAGTCATAATTCCGTGAATTATCGGAAGTTGTTATAGGGGGAAATCACTATCTGCCGCTAGGGAAGTAGCCTGTGCCTTCCCGGCCTAAGCTCTAGCATTATGAGTGGCGACACCATTGACTCTCTCCTGTCCACACTCATCGCCGCCTCAGCCCGCGTGCCTAGCGTCTTCCACGATGCGCAGGAACTCTCCAGCCTCCTCGTGTCCCTCTTCAACTCCATCAAGCAGCTGTCCAAAATCAAGCCTGAAACCCTACCCGACATCTGGGTCACCCAGTCGATTTTCCCCAATTTGCGGTACTTCCTGGTCTCTGCAGAGAAAGATATCCGCGTCGCCGGACTCCGCACTGTCCGATATTCCCTCGCACTGCCCAAAGCCTTGGAACTCATCCAGGATTGCTCCCTGCATCTGTTCGCTTTGAGAGCGTTCGAGACGGAGGGTAGGAACCAGGAGAGGATCGAACTGTGCAAAATCATGAGACAGTGGATAGAGGTCGACCCCGGGTCCTTTCCAAAGTCGTATGCGAATGCTTTGGTGGCAGTGGCTGAGACTGATAATGAGGAGTTCAGAGATGTGGCGTTGGAGTTCCTGCGCTACCTTAGCATCCTCAACACGCCTATAGTGGCTTGGAGTGGCGGGTTTAGGTGTCTTTTGACGGCGCTGTTGGAGGGGAAGTGTCAGCCTGCAGCGAGTGAAAATATCATTCTTTCCTTCCTTTATCTCCTCAATGAGCCGAAAACCAGGGAATATCTCAAGCCCAACATCGAGTTTTCCCGTCTTTTTTCCGTCTTCACCGAGCTCGAAACCGGTCTCAAAGAAAGCGAAGCAGACGCTCAAATGAAAATGTCGAAAAACGCGATTATCCTAATGTCACGCACTTGGCCTGGCCTAATCTACCTGGCCTCCAGCGGCCTAAAAGCCATGATCCAGTCCCTAGTCCAGCCTGTCGGACAGGAAGTAAAGGAAGCTATATTGGACACTGTGTATGAAATGCTGACTGTAGCTGCAGACTCCAGCCAGCAGGCTCACAACCTGCTCAACAACTACCTCGCCATGCTGCTGCAAGCACTGCTGTTCTGTGACTTGCACATGTCTTTGACCCACTTAGCCATCAAAGACGGCACTTACTTGGCTGATAAGGCGAGGAAGTTACTACGATCAGTGAACAAAATAGCGGCTGATTTGCTGCCGGAAGTCCCTCAATTCCCACTAATGCTAGATACCACCAATGCAGGCAAAGCTGCGGAAATAGTCGCAGACATGGACTCCGCCATGCGTTTCCAGCGGCTTCCCGACGACAGTAACTTACTCGTGGTCTCCTGCGAATTCGTCAGCTTCGAAAACACTCGCGGAGTGTCCAGCAGCAACTGGGTGCTTTCCGGCATCTACCAGCAACACCTGATAAACTCCATCGACGACTCTGCATTTGTGCAGCAGTTAAATCGGTCCAATGTATCGAAAGAACCACAGAAGTGGGAATGGGCGCTTATCAATGACATAGTGGCAGGGCCACTCTCCAGCCCTTCCCGCTTCCAAGTCGCCCTCAGGACTAAGTTCCTGAAGGGACTTTTGGTCTACTTCCTGCCTTCCAAGCGCCTTTTTGTGGAGCTGGAGTGGCACTCGTCCAACTTCGTCCAAGCGAGAGTCGGCAGCATGCTCATTTCTCTGCTGCTGTCGCAGGACGAAGGGCAGCAACTGCTCCGCAGCGCCTTTTCCGAGGGCTTTTTCGTGTCCCGGAAGAGCTATATGGAGGAGTTGGCTGATACTTTAGATGAGGAATTGGCCTATATGGAGTCCAGGGCGAATAGTGCTTCCCGAGTATTGACTCCAGAAATGATGAGAGGCTTCATGGCGCGCGAGTACTTCAAGTGGATCGGACTATTCAGCAACTCCCGAGCCGGACGGAAGCTGATAAAAGCCTACCAAATCGACACCAAATTGATGAGATTGGCAGGCGCAGACCACCTGACTCCCGTCTTACTCCCCCAACTAGACTACAGAGACCCCACTTCCAGGGATTTCCTCAGCTTCGCAATGCAGTCGAAAAGCCAATTCATCAGGAAAAACTCAATGGAGCATTTGAGACTTCTGTACCGTTCAGGGACTTTCGACCTGTCGTGGGCGATTCGAGAGCTGGTGAATCACCTGTATTCCGCTGATCTCGAGTCTACTCGCTGCGCTTTAAGTGTACTAGACGAGTTATGCCAAGATCGAGAGAATCTGAAGGCATTTATAGCTACAGGCCCACAGGCTCTCACCAACTTAGGAGAACGAGGGACGAAATTCCTCATAAGGTTCCTTAGCAGCTCCTCCGGATTCGAATATTTGGTCAACTTCCCCTTCATCGACCGAGAAATCGAGCGTTGGAAACTACAAGCGAATTACGACTACGCAGAACAAATCGAAAAAGACATCGAAAACGGCCTCAACTCCCCCAAGAAAAAGTACTCCCTAGCCATTCCCACCCCTTCCGAGTACCAAAACGGCGAATACATCGAAATCTCCTGGACGCGGAAACTGCCATTTGCCATCATTCTGAGCATAGAAAAGGACACGAGTGTTTTCCGCAGTACTCAGGACGTATTTGTGGAGTTGACGGATACTCAGGACGTGCTCATTAGTACCAGGTTTGAGGGAGTTACGGTCCTTTCTGGAGACGCTATTAACGTGTGTCTGACTTTGGGCCCGAGGTTCATTGACTCGAAAGGCAGAGAGACGACAGCGGAGGACTGGATTCGATGCACGAAGGAGGATAGAAGCAAGGAAGCCATGCAATTCGACCAAAAGCCGGGAATAACGATAGAGAAAGAAGGGGTGTTGTTCGAATTCGCGCAGAAGCAGGAGTTGGAACTTGCGATGGTCTCTTTTCGAGTGGAATTAACCCCGAAAGCGCCTCCAAGCATAATTATTCCCACTCATTTGTATGGAGAACTGGTGAAGACGAAAATGGGCCTGCGGAAACTGCAGCAGACTGAGCAAATTGTGCAGTTGTTGACTGACCTAAGGAGTGAGTTGCCGGGGATTAGGAAGAGAGCGGCGCTGTGGGCGCTGGGCCATACAGGCTGCACAGAGCGGGGCTGCGCATATCTAATCCGGCTGAAAGCGGTGGAAAAGATAGTGAAAGTGGCTGAGCAGTCCCCCGTCTTGTCCCTCCGCGGCACAGCCTACCAGGCCTTATCCCTCATTTCCAAAAGCAACAAAGGGAAGCAAGAACTGCTACGCCTCGGCTGGGCCAGTCCAGAGCACCAGAACTCCACCATTTCCATGCCTCTCAACCCTACTGCTTTCTTCACGATTGCCCCGTATCAGTGCCAGGGGTACTACGCCGACCACCTCCAGGCCTTCGACCAGTACCGCGTTGCAAACGCACTTTCGACTGATGAGCAGGAAATCGTCAATAACATTGCGAGTTTGGGGAATGTCGTGACTCGCCCACAGAGTGAGACTTTCCTCAGGACGAGGAGGGCGCAGAGTCCTGAGGCCTTCAACAACCCCAAAGTCTTCAGTGTGGCGCTGGCCATTCTGTCCCACTATTCCTTCAAACTGAACGCTCGGCGCATCTTTCACAAGATCCTCGACAAAGCTCCCCGCAGTCCCGGCTTCCTGCCCGCCTTCGACCAACTCCCCAAGCCGCTTATATAATCAGCCTAGCCATGGACACTCCGCCCGACCAGTTCCCTATCACCCAGGACATATCCCAAAGCGACCTAATCTCCTGCGACGAAGTTGTGATGGAACAGCCTCCAGCCTCTCCGGAAGTAAAGTTCCTCGCAGGGCTGAAAAGGTCGATGTCCCTGTTACATACTGAGAAGGTGAAGTTTCGCTTGGCACTGGAGGGGATAGAGCCGCTCACACATGAAAGCTTCAGGTCGCTGGTGCAAGGGTTTGAGGAACAGCGGAAATCACTGATTCTGGCTGTCGTCCTGGAGAGAGATGTGGAGCAGCCTACTATGGTGCGGTCCTTTTTCTTCGCTGCAGGGATGCTAAACAAGCTCATTTTCAAGCGGAAGGGAGACCTCCTGGTCTCCCGCTACTCCAGTCCCTCCTTAGTCTCCCCGAACAACCCTCTCACCAACCTCCCAATCATCAGCGAAGTGGAGTACTACCTGTGTCAAAGTGAGGACAGAGCGGTGTTCATTGGGTCGGACTATACGCTTTGGAAGCGTCCAGGCCTGCAAGAGACTTTCAGGACGATGGCGCAGTGGGAACTGGATGAGTGGGAGTCGCCGCAGGACTCGCTGCACCTGAATGAATTGGATGCGAACTCGCTGGAGGCGCTATCGCGTCTCGTCGATGTGCACCGAGCAGCCGTCCTCTCCGTCATCCGCATCCCCTTCCTCAAAGCAGTGGGCTACGGCATCGTAGTAGTCCTCATGGTGCTCCTGCACGCCGCCACCTTCGCCATAACCCTCAACGACGTAACCCCCACTCAGTACATTCACATGAAGCAGTACTGGAGCGACGGAATTTCACCTCAAGTAGTCATTTTACTGCCAATTTTGGCTGTTTTTAGCTGTTTTTTTGACTGGCTGACATGCGCTTTGTTCAAAAACAGCGAAAGTCCAATATTTTTCCATGTGAAAATCGTGACTTGGATGCTAATAGTGCTCGTGACGCCGCTGGCCTACTTCGTGTGTGAGATAGAGCAGGGGAAGTTGGCCTATTTGAGCTCGGTGATGGGGTACTCGGGGTACCATGTGCTGTATAGCGCTTGTCTCTTTGCAGCGCACTGTAAGTACCAGCGTCCAGAGTAGTGTTAGCGGCTAATTCCGCTTTAAAATCGCTAAATATAGGACTAATGGCCGCTTTTTTATAGCCGTTCTCGTGTAATAATCAATGTCCGACAGCCTTTTAGACGTCCTTAACGACCTGAGCAAAGCCTCCAACTCCCCTTCCCAGTCCCCCATGGACTCCCCTCCCCTGGACCAGTCCCTTATTGAAGTCCAAGAAGCCCTGCATCAACTGGCTCAGGAAGAAAGGGAAATCACTGCTTCGATGGCTCAGTTGCTCAGTCCGAGGCAGTCCTATCAGACTCAGATGGACCTGTTGGAGGCTTACTTGACGGAAATACAGATTAGACATGTGGAGGCGAATAGGATCATGGCTCGGGCGTTTGGGGTGGAGATGGAAAGGACGCAGCGGGCGGCGGGCCTGAAAAAGCAAGTCGAACAACTAGAAAGAACTCTAACCGAGGCGAGGAACGCCAGTGACCGCAGGTCTTTGCGCCACCGAGGCCGCCTGCCCCAGCAATTCAGCACTCCCTACGATGAACTCGACGGCTACGACTGGATCATCGACATCAACCTAATCTCAGACCTGAGTCACTCCGGGTGGGTGATGGAGTTCAGCGAGAAGTACTGGAGCGCACTGGCACCAGAGCATAGGGAGGAAATGTTCAAGACTGAGGAAATCGATGCCAATGTCGACCTCAGCACGTCAATATCAAAGCTCGAGCCGGAGGCAAAGGGCGCCTCCGGGGACTGGGAAGGCGCAATTGTCGCAGTAGTGGGTCTGTACGACAAGGGCAAAACCTTCGTTTTGAACAACATCACCGAGTCCAACCTACCTTCCGGCAAGAAAATGACCACTCGAGGACTCAGCTTTAAGCACGTTAATATGGACTCAGGGACGCAACTGATACTGCTGGATACGGCGGGGAGCTATTCTCCTGTTAAAGTCGTCAGTGAGTTCTCGGTGAGTGAAAAAGAAGCGAGTGAGTTGTTCATTCTTGACCTGGTTTTCGACCTTTCGGACTACTTTATATGTGTAGTCAATGATTTTACGTCTCTCGACCAGCGCTATTTGGACAAAATTTCCCGCTCTCTGCAGAACTCCTCAATGAAGACATTCCGCGAAGTGATCGTCATCCACAACTTGAAAGAAGTGGAGACGAAAGACGTATTAGACTACCTCTGGAACACTCAAGTGACGCAGATTTACGGCTCCGGAAAGCCGCAAAACACCAAAGTTGCAGCAGTAAATCCACTCACTGGACTGCTGGAGGAGAAATCGGTCACTTGGTTCAAGACGCCGTATTCCAGACATGTCTGTCTGGCGAATGCGGACTCTCCGTTGGGACAAGAACTGAATTCCTGGGTGTTTTCTCTGCTAAAGTACTGGGTGAAGGCGGTGTTCGTGCCTGTAAATCGGCCTGTTTCAGTGGTTGAGTCGGTGATGTCAATTGCGAAACTGAAGCTAATTTCCTACTTCAAAGTCCCGTTAGAGCTGCAAGTGGTGGATTTAGAGTCTCCGCTGAAGAAGAAAATCACCTGCGTCAACTCCGCTGCCTTGGAAAAACTCCGCATTCCGCAGGTTTCCACCGACTCTTCCGGCCTAATAATGAGCCGTCCTGACAGCTTTCTTCCCCTTGTAGACATCGTCCAGTCCGACCAGTACACCATCTATATGGACGTGCCTGGACTGACGAAGGAGGACATATCAGTTTCCAGGCAAAATGTAGTCACTGTGGTCCAAGGCAAGCGGAAAAGGCTATATAGTGACACGACTGAGCAGCATACAGTGGTGAAGCAGGAGCGAAAGTGTGGGGATTTCACTATGACTTTCCGAATTCCGGACTCATTTGAAAGGAAGTGGAGTTCGTATGACGTCAAAGACGGGGTTTTGATGCTGAAATACGACCGAGACGTTGAGGACGGGGAAGACGGGGAAGCCAAGTCTCAGATGTAGCCTATAGGGTTAAATTTTGATAGGAAGATGGGAACTTGCTGCAGCCAGAAAAAGCCCCAGCCGAGGCCAGTCGCTAAGGCGAAGCCAGCAGAAGAGTCGCCTAATGACCCTTTGAATGCTTTGCTTGCAGGGCTCTATCCGCCTAACTCCAACCTGCAAGCCGCACTAGTCGCCCTAAAGGACCATCTCGACTCGCATCATGAAGACATAAAGCGCTGTTTCTCAGCTCTCCAGAGAAAAGCAAAAAACACGCTCAATTTCCAGCCCTGGACCGATGCAAATGTACCGGTTTTGGAAGCGATTGTGAAGGCTGGGCAGACGCTGCTGAGTCTAGGTCCTTTGCACGTAATTGCGATTATGTTCGATATTGCTGGACAGTGCGTCACCAAGCCTGCATTTCTGCAGCTCCGCTCGAGCATTTACACGACTCTCGAAGGCAGTTCCTATGAAGAATTCGAGGAAATTGGGGTTTTGTCAGGGTCGTTTTTAACGGGGTTGATGCAGTTCTGTCGGCAGGCTCCGGACCAGGTGATAGCGAGAGACATAGCCCAGTTGTCACAACTGGTTACTAGCAGTTCCAACTCGATGTCCATGGAGACTCACTCCCAGAAGTGGGAAGAACTGCTAGTGCTGCTGATGGACAGACTGAAAGAAGACGTAAAAGGCACAGACTTGCAACTGGTTGAGGAGGAAAAACGGCTGTTCGGCTGCTTATGCAAGGAAATCGCTTGCACAGAAAAGCACACTCAAGACCTGTGCTCCAAAATGATCCGTGTGATTGATGAGTGTCAGGGCTGGGGCACCTACTCAGCCGCCTCTTTGGAAGTCCTGCTGGAAGCAGTGGCGAAGTACCAGTCCAGGTACTGCAGTCAGCTCTTTAGACTGCTGCTCGCTTGTCTGCCCGCCCGCATCTCTAAGGGCAAGTCAGAGGAAGCGAAAACCATAATCGGGCACATTGTGGTCTTTTTGAAAACTACGAAGGAACAAATCGCGACATTGACCTATACACCTACTCTCCTCAGCGTGTTTTTAGCCTTATTCGCCGCTGAGGATTTGCACGAATCCGCCAATCGCTTGCTGACCTTCTGGAGCCGCAGGACTGACATCCAAAGCTGCATCCGTCTCCTAGGGGAACTGTCCCTCCAGCACAGGACTGAGTCCAACGCTCGTTTCTGCCTCAGCCGGCTGAAAAAGTGCATTCGGCCTAGAATTCTCAAGGACTGGCACACACATATATTTTGTGAAAACTGGAATCAGCTGCTCGCGGATACAATCAACAAGTCAATCCGGGAAAACTCGCTGTTGACACTGCATGTAGCGGATTTCGTGATTAGTGTGTTAGGGACGGAAGCGAGTGTGAGGGTCAACGATGCAGTGCTGCTGAGTAAAGCGGCTTTGGCCTGCTTGCAGACGCTGAATGGGGAGATGAATGCAACCTGGCTCAAAGCGTGCAAGTACAGCAGCCAAATTTGGCAGAACTTAGCCTCGCAGAAAACCAATGTACTGCGGAATGGACTTTTGAAGATAGTGGGGAAGCTGCAAGGACTGGCAGACCAGACAGACTGCATCCCAGTCCAGGCTTCCCTGATGGTCATGCTGCTGGTCCTTGCACATAACATAGGGAAGTACTACGAAGTCCCTAATATGCTTCAATTCGCTGTGGAGTCAGGCAACGGCCTGGCGCCATTAGGCCTGTATCCCCGGCTATTCGAGATGAATATGTGGGAAGAGCTATACGACTCTCCTTCATTTCTATTCCATAAAGCAGACCTGTCAGGCTTCCTGGCACTTACTTCGCGGATCTATATCTCCCCTGCGCCTCTCCGCTTGCCCATGTTCGACTCTTCCCTGTCCCGCGAAGGCACTTTCGCTCTACTGAAGGACAACCTGGACCCGATGGAAGCCTTGCAGAGCGAAGGGTCGTTTTCAGATATCAGTCCGCTGAATACTGGAGACGTGAAAGTGGGGTTTCAGGAGGCTAGCAGGGACAAGGTAGAGGAAGGACAAGTGAAGGCGGAAACCGGAACTACAGGGGAAGAAATGGTAGTCAGGCAGAATTAAGCATACCAATCGCTACCTCAGTCCCTATACATATGGAAGGGATTCGGTCCCTGCTAGAACAAATTAGAGCTAGAAGCACTCTGCTTGACTCTAGCCCGCGCAGTCGTGTGCAGTCTCGGCCCCACAGGCACCGTCGGCTTAAAGGCCCTCTCCACAGTGCCAGTCCCACAGCTGTACTGCCGCACCGGCCCCGCCCTGAACTCCCGTCTCCTCCTGTCCTTCCGGATCTCTTCCCAGTCTCGCAGAGCCCGGGATCTGGCGTCTTCGTGAGTCATTGCGTCGATTTCTTGGTGCTTGGCGTGGAGTTCTCGGTAGAAGGCTTCGCGCTTTTCGCGTCTGGAGTCGAGGTGCGGCTCGAAGGTCTGCTTCACACGCTTGAGGGAAGAGGCGACTGGCTCGGACTGCAACTTGTGCTTGAGGGACATTACTAGGCGCGTTTGAAGCAGGCAAAATGGAGGCGGATTCTTGCAAATCGCTGGAAAAGTCGCTATTTGCGCACTACTATAAGCGGAATTGCTCTATTACAAGGCTAAATGTACTGCACTTCAACAGCTGTTCCCTACATCGCCTCTTGCAGTGGGCTGCCAACTTGCCTGCGTCGTGTGCAAAAGTGACCAAAAGCCCTTAGAGAACTGCCTTTGAGAGCACTGAATTCGCAGGCAGGAGGCAGTCCGTTTCACCGGTCGTCCAGCAAAGGGCAACAGAAGTGGTTTTGAGGGAATTGGGTAGGCTTTGCGGCTTCGAAAGTCCTTCCCCAGACTCAAATTTCTGAAATTCCTCTCACTTTCCCTTACTTCCAGTCTCCTTTGTTCATGTTTTGAGGAGCGAAGGACGGAAATGGTCTCAGTTCCGCGCCACTGCATAGAGCCAGTATTAAGTGCTGTCTAGTACGTACCCTTCTTTATCCGTTGTCTGGAGAGTTGCAAGGTAGTGCAGAGCAGGGGGGGCTCTTGGGGTGGGGAGAGTCGGAGAGTGGACCTGGACTTTAGCCGTACAACCCGTTGTTCCATATATACAGTAGGAGGAGGTTCTTAGAGAAAATACCTAATTTCCAGTACTCATTGCGATGCCTTTCCCTACAATAGGCCAAAATCCATAATTCCCCTTCGAAAATCGCAACTTCATCCTACAAATTACTCTCTTCCCTATTAATTCCCAAGTCTGACTAGTCCCCTAGTTACTTCTTCGCGCCTACCAACTTAGCCACCAACTCCTCCTCCCTCTTCTTCATTTTCTCATCCAGTGCACTTTCCAGCGACTTCAGTTCCTGAGTCACCAGCTGCTGGAACGGGTCCAACTCCACCGACACCTCCTTTTCAGTCATACTCTGAGCCGCCTGGTCCTCATTCAGTGGCTTTTCCGCCTCTGCGGCAGTCGCAAGGTAGGCCGCCAGCTCCGGCACAGTCGCAGGGTCGATCCCCCGGCCTAGGGAAAGCTGCTGCACAGGCGGGAAACTGCTTTCAAAGCGAGTGCCTGTGATAAGCAGCATATCTGTATGCGGAGTGAATGCGTGTTCATAGAGAGCGTAACTTCTGAAGAAAGTAGCGAGGGCGAACTGGGTGAGTTGCTGGACATCTGAGGAGGAGAAGACTGCAATGCTCCAGGGAGGACGCTGGGCGCTGTGGCGGAGGAGGCACTTGCGGAACATATCGTAGCTGGCGGTTTGGGTGAGGCGCTGGTTGAGTCCGACGTGGAAGACGGAGTCCATTATGCCGAGGAAGCAGCTCGTTTTTTCGAGGGTAAAGCGGTGTTGCCGGGTGAAGGCCAGGTTTCGGGTGTGGAAATCAAGCAGGATTTCGGTGGGTTCGTCTTGGACTGACAGGGAAAAGAGAGTCCGCAGGGCTGAGCGCAGGGCCTCTGGGGTGGCAGCCGCTGCCAACTGCTCCACTTGCGGCTTCGTAATGGGCGCATAGAGGAAAAACCGCTCCTCCTCCCCCATCTAAAACTTATCTAGAAGTCTACCGAACCCAAAGAACCTCTCTAGCACCTTGGTCACGTCCTCCGCCTTCAGCAACTCCCTCTGCACGAAAGTCCACAAATGCCTCAAAACCGAGTCACTGGTGTCATTAAACCAACTCGGCACCAAAATCCCATTATCCAAATTGCAAGCGAAGGCGTTCATTGAGTTATCCACGAGCACGACTTTCCCCAGGTCTCTGCCCAGGATGCTGAGGTCTTTCATGTGGACGCCGTTGAGTTCGAGACAGCTGTCGCGGTAGTAGCGGTGGCGGAGCAGACGGCGCTTTGGGTCGATGATTTGAAGGACGGCGTCTGCATAGGCTTTCAAACCGGCGGTGAAAAGGACCACTTCGCAGTGCTTATTGGCCTTTTTGAGGAAGGGAAAGAGGCCTGGACGGTACCGGACCCATACAGTCCACCTGGCCTCACCCAGTTCCACCTCTACTCTCGTGTCGAAGTCAGGCACATACATACTTTCACTGTGCACCAAGGTCTCGTCCAGGTCCAAGACCAGTGTCAACTGCTTGGACTTCCGGGTCCGCTGGGGCAGCGGCCGACTGGGACACAGCGGCAAGGGCCTGGGAATGCTGCGGAAGAAGGATAAAGTGCAGGTGGGGTCGGGACAGGCCGCGGAGGCCTCGGCCAGCAGTTCTTCCTGAGCCTGTTCAGAGAAGGAAACGAGCTCGTTGTGGATCATTAGAGCGCTTGTCCTGCCCTTAGATGCCCATTCTCAGGCTAATAGTCCCATGGCTGCCCCTTCTTTCCCTTACTCCTCCTACCGCAAGCCACTCACTCCAGACCGGGTTTCCCGCTACCGCCAGTACCGCCAAAACCCCGGGGCCTGTCTAGTCCCTTTCCAAGTCCCTGAAACAGCCGTAGTCTCCCACAGACCCAGTTTCCTGACTCACGCTAGTTCCCGGGTTTACCCACTCACTATACTGGGCCACTCTCGGCCGCAGTCTGTGGACACTAGGGCTGTGGCTAATAGACAGCCCGCCAGACCTGTGGCTCAGTCTAAGACCACTGACCCCGGCAATATGCGCAGGTCCTACGACTTGAATTTCTCCTTGGAGTCCACAGGGAGCAACCCCATTCCGAAGGTGGAATACCAGCAGTTCAAGAGAAGTCATCAGTTGCGACATAACAGCACTACCCCTGGAAGGAGGGATTTGAGTGAATATATGGGCGATTATGAGGGAGTGCCGGTCTCGAAGCGGTTCTACAAGCCACATGTAGTGAAAATCACCCCTCGGTCCAAGATGATCCTTCACAGTTCCCTGCCCCTCTCTGTATCTGTACCCCTGCGCATGCCGAATCGCCCTGTTCGCAAGGACTCTGCTGGCCTCCCTATAGTGGAGGCAGACATATATGAAAGTCCAGATAAGGCCTCGACCGACTCTTTGCCGAGTGACGACTCGCCGGCTCTGACATTCGCTGAGAAACTTGCGAAGTTGCGCAGAGTTTCAGATAACACTATGCAAGATTAGCATTCTTCTAGGTTTTTAGCCTAAAGTCGGCTTTTTAGCAATGTTGTGAACTCGCTTAGGTCGATTTCGCCGTCTCCGTTCTGGTCGACTTCCATTATTATGTCTTTCCAGACGTTCGCTTCGCTGTCCTGCCCGCTACCGAGAGCCCTCCGCAGCTCTTCCGCAGAAATTTTCCCACTTCCATCTGTATCAAATATAGCGAAAGCGCTAGCCAAAGTGTCCGCATTCAGCATTTTCCGCATATCCACGGAAGCCTTCAGAAACTCTGTATAGTCAATAAACCCCGACCCATCAGTATCCACTTTTTCCATTATTGCCGAAACTTCGACTTTCGCTTCTTCCAGAGACATGGTTTTTTCGTACTCCGCTAATAGCTCTTGATGGCTCAATTTGCCGTCTCCGTTGGTGTCGATGGCTTGGAAGACTGCGCGGAGTTCCTTGGTGTCCTGGGCCGTTAGCAGCTGAGTGGCGATGAAGGTCTGCACTGCTTCCTTCAGCTTCTGCTCCTTGCCGAAAATTTTCAGATTCTTCATAACGTTCCGTATACGGGAACTGTCGACTTGAGTGGCATTTTGCTGGTGAAACCAAGCGTGCTGCAGTGCGTCCTTGGCAGTGAGCCTGGCGTTTGCAGGACTCAACAGCTTTTTCAGCAGGTCCAAAGCCTCTCTACTAGCGTTCTGCAGCTCTGGAATGTCTAGGGAAAACTGCCCTCTGCGGACGTTTGCCAGGATCTCGTGGTCGTCTCTGCCGTCAAAAGGCGGCTTTCCCGCGAGCAAAATGTGCAGAATGACTCCCACACTCCACTCATCGCAGGTTTCAGTGTACTTCCCAGCCAGCACTTCGGGCGCTATGTAGTAGGACGTGCCCACAGTCCCAATAATCCCCCTGCCGCTTTCAAACCTGGCCGCCGAGCCAAAGTCCACAATTTTCACGAAAAGGCCTTTTCCCTTTTCCTCGAAAAGTATGTTTTCCGGCTTCAAGTCGCGGTGGGCAATTCCCAGTTCATGGCAATAGGCCACCACACTAAGGACCTGCCGCATGATCTGGCAAGCCTGGTCCTCACTGAACATCGCCACCTTCGTGATCACATCAAACAGGTCTCCGCCTTCGCAGTACTCCATGCAGATGTAGTACCGCCGCTGGTCTTCGAACATCTCATAGAGCCGGATGACGTTTGGGTGGTCGAGTCTTTTGGCGATTTCCGCTTCTTGCAGGATTGTCTGCAACTCCACTTGTCCCACTAAGTCCTTGCGACACATTTTGACGGCTCGTAGTTGGCCGGTTGCCTTTAGCTCGCATCTCCGGACTTCGGCGTAGGAGCCCTGGCCGATGCGCGGACCGACGCGATAGATAGAGATGAATTCGTGCGAATTCATCTGGACGAAGGTGGCGCCGGTGACGTGCAGGTCGGAGACTTGGGAAAGCCGAGGGCCAGAGCGAGTGGCAGCGGGCTTTTTGGTGACTGTGCAACCCATTGGCAGGGGATATATTTGAGGGCGTGTAACTGATGAAATGGGAAGGACTGGTAGGGAAGTCGAGGCCGGAGAAGGGAGAAAACGGGGGTAATTTGCCTTTTCCTTTGAAGACGCTCGAGCTAATAAGTCGCTAATTAGGGAAATTCAATAGGAGCAGATAGTGAGAAATCGTCACTTTAAAGGTGACATTAGAAATAAAGGGAGAGACGGAAATCGACTGGTATGAATGCATTCATCTCAGCTTTTTCCTTAAGTGCTTTCTCAGATATGCAAAGATAGAGCTTTAATTGCGGAGATACTCGTCTCAAAGTAGTGGAACAGACTATATGGACTAACACAGTCTACATCCGTCCTAGATATAGCGAATTAACCTGCAGCGTCCTACTCCCACTCTCCATATCCCTAATAATCCCGCGTTATGTCGGACACCCACTCCCTGACCTGCAGCTGGACCTTCTGGTACTGCCCCAAGCCGAAAGGCCAGGACAAAGTGCAGCTGTCCCTGAGCTACGAACAACACCTAGTCCCTCTATCCTTCATAAAGACCGCCGAAGACTTCATTTCCGCCTACACTTTTCTGCGCCGGATCACTGAAATCCCTTACGGCTGCAACCTGCTTTTCTTCAAGGAGTGCAGCAAGCCGATGTGGGAGTCGTGGCCGGACGGAGGCTGCTGGATCCTGAAGGCCAAACGCGCCAATGGACATGTGGACAAGTACTGGGAAAGCCTGCTTCTCGCCTGTCTGGACAACACTTTCAGTGAAAAGGTAGTGGGAGTCGTGGCTTCCGCTCGCAGTTCTGAGGTGATTTTCCAGGTCTGGGTGAATGAAGGGATTGAAAACAGGGACCAGGTCTGTGCACTGCTGAGACAGCTGCTGCGCCTGGACGACTCGCACCCCATCTACTACAAATGGCACCGCTTGTCGCTGTTCGACCTGAGCACGATGAAGAACACAATTGTTTGCAATTAGGTCATAACTGGAAGTGCATCATGCGCTCTCGCCACCCACTTTCCAGCCGGGCGCGGGGACAACTCTGGCTCCTCCCTTGCTGGCCGCTCAGTCTCTGCTGGATCTGCTGGTGCTTCAGGTAGTCCTCTCGTAGCTCCGACACCCCTATCGCGGGCTTCAGACTATTCAGCCTGCGGAACAGCCTTTGATTCTCCGTCAATATTTGCTCCGCTTCCATTCTCCTGCAATTCTGATAGTTCCCAGGCCCTCTGCGTCCAGCCTGGGGAGCCAAAGCCACCGGCCTAGTCAGAATCTGCTTCAAATGCGCAAATAAGTGTTCGTTTTCCTTCTGAACCTCTCTGAGGGCGAATTGCTCGTGCTTCCGCAGTCTCCTGGGGGCGAGTTTGGACCCTGTGGAGTGCTGGCTGGACCCTGCTCTGGATGAACTTCTGCGGGAGTCTAGGTCTGGAAGGCTGGAAAGGACGTTGGTCTTCATGGATTTGAATAATTCGTTATGAGTAGGAGGGGATTTGGGGGAAAGAGGGATTTGTGATGGAGAATTGAGGTAGTTTGGTAGGGAAATTTGGGATTTTCTCTATAGCCAAACCCTTTATTCTAAGAATTATCGCTAATTCTTTATCTCCCCGGGTGAATTAAGACCTTCCCAGCCGACATCTGCGCAATATACCCATTCAGCGCACTTTGCACATCGGAAAGGCCGAAATGACCCACGAATTCCGAATAAAATACCGTCGGAAGCAGTCTCTGCACCTCCTCAAACAGCACCGCCCTTTCCTCCTGCGACTTCGGCGCCAGCCACATCGGCATCATCCGTCCTTCGAAGGATTTCCCCTGGAATATCAGGTCTGAGGCAGAAAACCCCTCTGAAGGCTGCCCGGAAAGGCCGGAATACACATATACGACCCCGCCTGCACATAGGCCGGACATCATTCTTCCTGCCGCAGGCCCTGCAATAGCGTCAAATCCCACTGTAGCGTTCAACCTTGTGCACAAAGTCTTCAAATCTTGGTCGAAGCCTGCCTGTGACGAGTCCAGTATGAACTCGAACCCTTCCTTTCTGAGCATTTCCGCACTGGATTCAGACCGCACGATGTTGATCAGCGGAATATTGTCCAACTTGCATATGCGATTGAGCATTTTGCCGAGGGCGGAGTTGGCCACGTCCTGCACAGCTGCCCTGTGCTTGCCCTCTCTAATGATCTCCCGGAACATTAGGACTGTCATGGGGTTCACGTACAGGCAGGCGCCTTGGTCCAGGTCGACTGAGTCGGAAAGAGGCACGCAGTGTTCGGCCTTGCTGACTGCGTACTCCGCCCACATGGAATTGGTAGGGAAACCGATGCGGTAGGTGTGCACGCGTTTGCCCATTAAGTGCTCGTTTCCAGGGGTCGTTTCGACCACTACTCCAGCTCCTTCCAGACCCGGAATAGAAGGCAAAGGCGGCAAATTGGCTCTGCTCCCTCTGATAAAGTATAAGTCCGAAGGGTTGATCGGCGAGCTTTCCACCCTCACCAGCACTTCCCCCGGCTGCAGCCCAGGCCTGGCCGCCTCCCCACACTGCACATCTGCCGTGTTCCCATACTTCCCCAGCACTGCAGCGCGCATAGTAGCCATTACGACAGACCTTAGTGAAGAGACTGCTTGATCAACTGCGCGAACTCTTCGACGCTCAGGACTCCGTCTTGGTTGCTGTCGCCTAGCTGCATAATGATGCGGGCGGCCTCTTCAGCGGACCTGCCTCTGCACAAATACGACGCTTTCAGCTCTGACTTACTCACTACGCCGTCATGGTTCAGGTCCAAGAGCTGGAAACACCTATGCAGCAATTGGTCGTCTCGAGTTTCTTCATATGTATCTAATAGTCGCTTGCACTCCATATCTGTCTGAGATAGTGCTTTTTCCTCTCCATCGGTGTTGGAAGTGCGAGTGAGTAGAGACACGAATTCAGACTCGTCCAGGAAGCCGTCTTGGTTGGTGTCGCCGAGCTTGAAGAAGGAGCGGGTGGCTTTGGTGGCTTCTCGCTCTTGCTCGCGGGAGCGGTAGAAGGTCAGAAGTTCCTCTTTGCTCACACGTCCATCCCCATCTAAATCCAACAAGTGAAACATCCTCCGCAGCGCATCCACAGCCCCTGTCTCTTCAAACTCCTCCAACAAGGCCTCGTACTGCTCGTAGTACTCACTCGCTTCAGCCTTCCTTAGTGACATATTATCACTGCGCAGCCATCCACCCTCTATTCACTCTCAGCCTTTGCACAACACTCGCTATTTCTGCCTGTTAACTAGTGAGTCCTGCCATACAGCCAGTCATCAGCTCTACGAATTCCTTGGCACTCATCACTCCGTCGGAGTTGGTATCTCCTAATTCCATCAGGAAAGCAGCGGCGAAGTCTGGAGATTGGAAGCATTTGCAGAGCACAGAGGACCGGAGCTCTGAACGCGAGATGAATCCGTCGTGGTTCAGGTCGATGAGACGGAAAACCGATTCGAGGTGCTTAGGGTTGGAAGTGGACTGATAGCGGGTTAGAATGCGGTCTAATTCCGCTACTTCAGTGGCTATCCCTGGCTGCGAAGTGTCCACTTCCCCGAATTCAAAAGTAGCGAACTTCTTGCACCAAGTCACAAACTCCCCTTCGTCCAAAGTCCCGTCTCCGTCCGTGTCCGCCAAAGCAAACACCGTCCTCGTCATTTGCTCCGCCCTGCTCTCAGTCTCTCGACTCGAGTAATACCTCCGGATTTCCCCTTTGCTGGCTCTGTTGTCCCCGTCCAAGTCCAGCAGTCTGAACATCGCATGCAAGTGCTCCTCGTCACCTGTCATCTTGTACAGGGAAAAGTGGCTGTCGCAGGCTGCGAAGCGAGCCTCGGGGGAGGTTTCCAGCGCAGACATTTTACTAGTCAACTGGCTTCCTTACATGTTAACTAGTCTGGGAGAGTTGTGGCGCTGGAGACTGAGGTGTCGCTGGTGCGGAGGTCGTGGTCTTTGCTGGCTGCGTACATCAGGACGTAGGTGTCGGAGGACTGGAGGGCGGAGGAGGGGACGATGGAGCAGCGGTCGTCGTCACACTCGAGCCAGATACCATTTACCAATATATGTGCTGTATAGTGTCCACTGGCTATTGACCCCATATGGTTGATTTTCGCTATCAAGTTATAGCTGGGAAGTCGACTTTGTCTCCCTATGAACTGGTCAAGACTCAAATTGGATATAGGGTACGATATGGCTTTCGTGAGTTTCCCCATAGATTCGTATTGGCAGTAAAATCGCTTGAGATGGATTATCAGCACAGGCGGAATTCTCCACAGGTCCAGCTTCTTCAGCGCCTCCACCGGCACCGCACACTTCGGACAGGTCCACTTCTCACTGCCTCCCAGCCTTTCCGACTTCGTAAACTCCCCCAAGCACTCCTTCAAAGTGTCAGACCGGCCTGAAGATATAGGTACACTAAGGAACATAAAGGGCTCAAAAGTCACAGAAGTGTGTTTACACTTCATACAACTCAGTGACGACTTCAAAACTCCTTGGAACTTCTCTACGATTATCGAGCGGTTGCTGAGAAGATGGCTTTGCCAGGCTAAATCAGCCATAGTTTCCTCGTCCCCTGCAACTTCCTGCCTGCTGGAAACTGCAGACTTCCCTGAGGACTTGTTCAAGTCTTCGTGGAGTTGGTCGAGGAAATAGGCCAGGAACTCTTGGGAGTCGTTTTGACTTCTGGGTGAAAAGTGGGAATAGCGCCAGACATGGGTGACTAAGTCAGTTGGATGGGAGAGACGGACTCCTTCCTTGCAGCGCTGTAGGAGCAAGGCAGCGAAGAGGGAAGCGAGGATGCCGCTGCGGCGATTGGTGAGGTCGCGCTTGTAGCTGCCGGAGAGGAAATAGTCAGTTAAGGACGGAACCGCAGCCAAACACTGCAGCGCAGAGTTAATAAAGCAGGTATTGCCCAAGTTCGCCAAGCCCGACACCCCAGCAGGCAACGGTCCAGTTGTCCGCAATCCGCCGAAATAGGTCAAATAGGACGATTCCGCAGCTAAGACCTGGTGGTCGTAGTGCTTTAGCCCCTCTGCCCGCCCTGCACTTGGCTCGGTTTCGGTTCCCTTTTCCCCAGAGCAGCACAGCGCTCCCATATCTCTTTAGAGTCAATGGTCCGCTGATAACATAAATAGTCCTTTGATATACTCAGTCTGAAGCCGGGGTTAGGTGTACTTTGGGGAAGTTGGGAAGAAAGGGAGAAATTGCTTATGTTAGTCTACATTTGCTAGTGGAGTTGGGAAATTAATGCGGGATTGCGAGTAATGTGACTTTCAGAGGTTAATTATGTGATACTTGGGCGGAATTTACAAGTCTGGGAGGACTTGTAGAGCTTTTATCCCACTGATAGTGTACTTCAAGGACAGACACTGCCTATTTCTAGCACATTTGAAAGGAAAAAATCGCCTTAACGCCTTTTTATGCTAAACATATCTCCAATTTATCCCAAATTCAGCCTAAATCCCTCCAAATTCCACGAAAATCTCCTCAACTCCTACTTTCTACCTATCTACGCGTGGCTAAGTCCTTCTTAAGCCCAGACAGTTTGTCAGCCAGGCCAGTCGTCATCCCCTGCGACTTCGCCCTAATGCGTATCTGTCCCGCCGCCGTCCCCCCTCTAATCTCTGCACTCAAATTCATCAAATTGTCCTCACCAAATCGCGACCTTGCGTAAAAGTTGCACACTATGAAGGAATCGCAGCAGTCTAAAATGCTTTGTGGAGTTACACATCGCATATTTGTGCACATTGCGACTTTTTCGAGGAGTTGGGGAACGGAGTGGATGTGGTAGGAGAAGTCGACGACGCTTTCCCAGTTGAGACTGCCCCATATCCTGCGGAACTCCATGTCTTCGCAGGGCTGGGGAGTGATGTACTCAGATACATCTATGGGCACTTCGTTGAGAGTGAGCATGCAGCCGAGGCCGCCTGCAGTGTTGTCGTAGGTCAAGTTGCCGAAGATAACCCCTGCGTCGCTGGAACTCACTTTCAACGTCGCTTTCAGCTGTTTACTCTGCCCTGCGGCTAGGTTGCAGGGCTGGGGACGGTCCACCAGCTTCAAATCGCCCTGCGTGGCAAGCTCGAAACTGAGGTTTTTGAGCGTGGAAGCAGTCCTGTTGGTGACTGTGAAGTCCAAAACGATGTCGTACTGATGCACTCTGACGAGACATTCCACAAACGCAGGGTCTCCCAGGCCTGTCAATTGCCTTGTTTTCGCCAACTTAGCAGCTAAATCCATGTCTTCCGACTGCATCAAAGGACTGCTTTTCACTCCCTCATCCTCGGCGAAGTCCATATCTCCCAAGCCTTCCTTCCCTTTCATCTGCTTGAACATCAACAAATCGTCCGGCTGGATGACACTGGGAAGCACTACTTCCCGGACCTGCTGCACTGCGTGGGCTGCGGGCTTGGTGCAGGCATAGTGCTGCAGGCCGTTTTGGAGCAGTTCGGCAGGGACCTGGCCGAGCAGAATCAGCATGCAGAGACAGATGCGGTCGTAGTTGTCTGGGTCGATGGTCTGGCCGACTTCGCAGACTCCCTTGTCTCGGTTGGGACTGCTGGGGGAGTACTTGGCGGGGTAGGTTTTGAGCTGGACTAAGGTGCAGAACAGCAGTATAAGCCGCTTGTTCAGCTCTTCCCGGCCTTCATCTACCTTCAAGGCGAGCTTTGTGAGGGCGACGGCCAAGGAACTGACCAACACAAAGTCCACATCGTCGCTTTCAGTCAACAGCCTGCGGAACCCGCTGGAGTGGCCCTTGACTTTGCTCAGTTCCGACCGTGAGATCAGCTGAGTGCCGTAACTGCCATCAGGCAGAACCACAGTTCTGTGCACCAACCCCTCTGCGGCTGGTACGTCTTCGGCCTGCTGGAAGGTTTCTCGCTTGTGGATATAGGGTCCTTGGCCTATGGAGTGCAGAATGTCCTCTAGGGACTGCCGTGGAGTGGTGCTGTACTCGGAGATTATCCATAGTGTTGTTCTGAGCACTTGCACGGTTGTGATTTCCGCGATGCACATGTGCATTTTCTCCATAATCGCAGGCCGCAAGGACTCATACGTGTACATCAGCATTTGCAGAAAGAGGGCAACGTCCCCTGCAATCCCCTCCGTCTTTTCATCCAAACAGCAGTCCACGAGCACATCCACAAGTCCATGCTGGCCAGTCACCTCAGGGAAAGTAATGGCGCAGTGGTGCAAAGCATGCACCAACAACGACCGATACGCGTTTTCCGTCTTTTCCCCATACAAACTCTGCAGAGATTTCTTCAAAATACGCACAATGTCGTCGATGTTGCGCTGGTTCAGTAGAGACAAGGCCAGTTGAAGTGATTTTTCGCGAATTGCGTCTGAAGGAGTGCTCAAAACGCGTAAAATGTCGACTACTTGGTCCTGCAATATCTTGGAAAAGCTGGTTTTCAGCTCACTAAGTCGGTCTAGTACGATTAACTTGGTGTTATTGTCCGCACTTTGGTCGTTTAGCAGCTTGAGAAGGGTGGAAATTGCGTGTTTCACAGGCTGCGGCATACTGGTGAGCTGCAAAATGGCGACTGCGGACTCGAAGAGCACACTTTGGGACTTAGTAGTGTCCGCAATGTTGAAAATCGCCTTTATATATCGAGCTTTTTCCAGTGGATTTGCCTTCGATACCTTTTTTAACTGCTCCAAAACGACTAATTGCAGCAAATCCGCATTTCCAAGGATGCCGCTTTCCTCACTTTCCGTCAAACTGTGGTTTATGAACCTCAAAGACGCTTCCGGGTCTGATTCGAAGAGGTAAATGAGGACGTTTCGCTTGGTGCTTAGGTCGGTTTCGGCTTCCAGCAGGGCTAACATCTGCTGGTGTGCATCCGCGACGATTTCCTCTCCAAAGACCTTGTGAATACTGTAAATACACATAACCGCGTTGCGACGGACATACGCATGTTTATGACTCAAACAGTCAATTACCGGGTGAATCAGCGAATCCAGCATTTCCTTATGCATCAGTCTCGACACTAAGCGCAGCGTCCGTCCCCGCACGAACTCATTAGGACTTTTCAAGTCCTGCAGCAGGGCATTACACAGTAAAATCATCTCTTCCTTCAGTTTCCCATCCGCGTTGGTCTTTTCCAAAACTTCCCAGTAGAGGAGAAGGAGTTTCTTGATGTCTTTGTGGTCTTCTTTGAGACAGTGCTGCACCACTGTCATCATCATGCGGGGGAAAGTGTCGTCGTGGATCATCATTAGGATAAGGGTCTTCAAAGCGTCGATTTTCTCCTCGGTGGAGCCTTTCTCTAGCAGCTTGCTGACTTGCTGTGCCTCCGGAGCCTTCTCCACCTCATAATCAATCAGCACTGAGCAGGGCTTGATGCGCTCCGGCATATTTATAGCCCTACGAGACTCAGCTACCCACTTTGCTCCTAATTACGCTGAGAAGGTTCAGCAGGTAGTCGCTGTAAGCCATTTCTGAGATGGTAGCGTTCTCCACTAGCCAGTTTCTCACAGAAAAACTGTTTGCACGTTCGGCAGGGCTGTGTCAGGTCACATAGATTACAGGTGGTGTAATCGGGGCTGGGAAGGTGAAGAAAGGATTGGCATAGATCAAACAGCGACTACAGCGAAATAGACCCTTAGTAGTGACGTCCGATATTGGAAGCTGGGCTTTGCCTACAGGGCACTCAGAGGCTGCCGCACACATTCGATTGGAAGGCCTAATGTAGTTTGTGTCTTTCCATCTAAAGCCGCATTCGTAGACAATAGCCGGATATACCGAGGACTGGAAATGTTCTCTTCCCGGAATGTGTATTGCGCATATATATGAGGCGGAGGGTTATTCCCATGCACGAACTCTCCCAAATACTCATCAAACCTATGCATCTAGGCAGAAAGTCCACATGTCTGTTCGCTACTGCTTGCTGCAAGTCCTGCATGGTCCCCTGCTCCTCTGGGGGCAGATAGCGGGTCTGCAGGTGCAGCAGGCGACCAGCCATTATAGTGCTTTATGCAGCTGAGTCGGAGCGACTTTCTGCAAGTAGGAGCGACTCAGCGTGGCGCCCTGGCGCTCATCCAGCAACAAGGAACCGCCAGTGTCATAGTGGCTGATCAAAACGGAGATGTGACCTGCTTCTCCCCTGCCAACGCTTCTCACCTGCTCTGGACTCAGAAGGTGCGCAGCTGCTCCAGACTGGAACTAGCAACTCGCCAGTGGACTTTGGAGCCTGCGGATGCCTTGCTGGTGGCGGGCGGGAGCAACATTTACTCCTTTAGTACGGCTGGGGGGGAGGCGGGGACGCTGGAAACGAACGTCGCAGAGGCGATTAAGAGCCTGAAATCGGATGGACAGTCTGTGTGGGTGGGTGCCAAGTATATATATAGCCAGTACCAGTCCGGGAAGGAAAAGCACTTCGCCATCCTCGACAACAAAATCCACGACATGGTGCTCAGCCGCACCACCGCCCAAATGGACATGAACGCCGTCCTCGCCTGCCACGACCGCTGCATCCGACTAATGGAGGCCGACGCCCCTGTGTACCTTTGCCAAGTCCCTGGCGCGCCCAACGCCCTGCTCAATTACGTGAAAACCGCCAAAGACTTTAACTACGGTCCGCAGGTCCTGTACGGGACGCTGAATGGACAGATGGGGTGTGTGGAGTTGGATAGGACTGAGGGGAGAGTGCTATGGAACTTAGAGGATAGTAAGGCCTCAGTGACCTGTTTGGCCCTGGGAGATATGTCTGGGAAAGGCAGTAATGAGCTGATTATCGGCAGAGAGGACGGCTTGGTGGAGATACATGGCTTCGACCAGGCCTCTGGGGAAATGCTGCTCCAGGCTAGTTACAACGTAGGAGAGACCATTACAGGGGTCAAAACAGGCTTCCCCAGAGCTCCAGGCCTCACGGAAATTGTCATTTCCACCCACTCTGGGAAGGTCCTCAGTCTCTGCGACCCTGAAAAGGCCTCCATCCACCGCGGTGCCTCCCAACTCGAAGTCCTCCAAACCGAGCTCATTCGTCTGGAAAGTCAACTGCAAACTGCCAAGGCAAGGCTGGAAAGCGAGCAGAGCGGCGAGGAAATGACGGCTGTGCAGTCTTCCCTGCAAATCACCCATCGCCTTTCCACAGTCATCGAAGAAGCGGCTCACGTTCTTTCCCTGGAGTCCACAGTTCCGCTGGAGCTTATCACACTAACGACCACTGTACCAATTGAACTGATAGAGACTGAGGAGCAGGCGGCTGCCATGAGTCAGACTAGTGACGGGGTGCAGACCTGCGCAGTGTACCGCTTTTCCGAGGCTTCAAGTACGCGAGCAGAGGTGAAGTTCAGAATGAGTGAAGGCCACGGCGGCTTCATCACCTGCTACGTCGTGCCTATGACCACCCCCAAAATCGGCCATTTGGTGACTGTTACTCTATACCCGCTTTCCATGCATGAAAAAATAAGCACGATTTCAACCGCTCCTTCCAATGCTCTCAAGGTGCGTGGCAGCTTTACCCAAGCTGAAATTCAGGCTTGGATGACTCACATTTTGAGTGATTTCCCGCCGCATGTCACCAGTTGCTTTTTTGCATCTGCGGTCATTGGCACTGTGCTGTCTGTCAATCTGGGCAATGGACAGGCGGAGTTTGGGTCGGACTCTATGTCGACTTTGATGATTATTAAGGAGAGTTTGGCGGAACAGGCAGCGGGGAGGAGACAAGACCTGCAGGCGTATTTAGACATAAAGCCGGATTCATATGTCTCCGTCCTCCAACTCATAGACTCGAAAATGAAAGACCTCCACGAGCAAGCGACCAAAGCCCAACTCCTCGACGCTCTGAAGGAAATCGACATCCAAGGCGACCTCACCAGTTTCTCCGCAGAGTGGAAGGAAGTCCTCGAAAAGGCAGAAACGCTGAAAAAGAAGGAAAAGCAAGTGGCTGCGAAGTTGAGGTTTCTGCAAGGACTGGTGTCGGATTTGTTTGTGGACTGGGCGAGGTATAAGGGAGTGGCCAATATTGCTCCAAAGATGCACCAGTTGCAGCAGGTGTTGGGAGGCTACTCGCTGGAGAGTCTGCTGCAGCTTTTTAGCGAAGTATAGTTTACCTCTTCTAGCGGTCGGTAGGTCTTTGGACTAGGATAGAGTGGTAGTGTCGCATAGAGATATAGTCGAATAAGGGGTAAGGAGATAGTTCGCAGGTCAGAAAAGACTTGAAATCCGTCTTTTCTCCTATATAATTTTCGCGTCCCGATGCGTCTTCCTGACTCTATAGTATTCCCGCACCGAATTCACCCTCTGCCAGCAGTCTTCCACAGGTAAACAGTCCCTCCTCTCTTATGTCCATTGGTACTCACTGCTGAGAGCTTTACCAGTGTGGCGGCCTGAGCCTGTGGAAAAGGCTTCCATAGCTTTACAGATGTTTGCGAACACCTTTCAGTCTGGGTTCCTAAGCATCCTCTACAGCATTGGGAGCAAGCCGCTGCAGATCTGGGACAAGACCATCCGCAACGGCCATATCAAGCGCCTAACTGACGCTGACATACAGAGCTCTGTGCTGGAGATCATGGGAACCAATGTCTCTACCACCTTTGTAACGGCGCCTGCCGACCCGCAGCAGACATTAGGTATCAAGCTTCCTTTCTTAGTCATGATCATCAAGAACTTGAAGAAGTACTTCACCTTCGAGGTCCAGGTGCTGGACGATAAGAACGTGCGGAGACGGTTTCGCGCTTCCAACTACCAAAGCACCACCCGCGTAAAACCCTTCATTTGCACCATGCCCATGAGACTCGACGAAGGCTGGAACCAAATCCAATTCAACCTTTCCGACTTCACTCGCAGGGCCTACGGGACCAACTATATCGAAACGCTGAGAGTGCAGATCCATGCTAACTGTAGGATACGCCGCATTTACTTCTCGGACCGGCTTTATTCCGAGGAAGAGTTGCCGCCGGAGTTCAAGCTTTTCCTTCCAGTTCAGAAGCAATAGGTAGTCACTTAGCTCTTCGAAGTGGGGAGGATGGGGAGTTGAAATATGAGAAACCCTCAGGCTGTCTGACTAAGAAAAGCAGATAATGGCCTCCGCTCTGCCCATTTCCCCTCCTCTGGAAGCCTACCGCTACTGGCCCTCCGGCGACTACATCCTCAAAGGCCTCCAAAAGCGCGCCCAGCGCTTCATCTTCTACCACCAATCCTGGACCTCCTTCGAAACCACCAAACTAGAGCGCCTCAAAGCTGCTCTGTCCGAGCGGAAAATCGCCCTCCCACCAGTGTGGGACGACTCCACTTTACTAAGACTAATGTACGGCACAGGCTGGAAAACCCGGAAATCAGTGGAAGCAGTGCTAAAACACCTAGATTGGATCCACCAAGCGCCCTTAGATAAGATCCTGGAGTCCACTCATTTGCGGCCTCTGCTAGAAAGCGGTTGTCTCTATATACATGGCAGGGACGGGCGGTATCGGCCCTGTCTGGTCATGTGCTACCCGAAATTCGACTTTCGGAGGTACACGATAGACGACTATTTGCCACTAATAAGGTACCTTTTGGACCTGGTGATAGAGGAAATGATGATTCCGGGACAGGTGGAGAACTGGGTCACCATCTCAGACATGGGGAAAATGGGACTGACGGACCTACCGACTGGTCAGTTGAAGCGGATAATCGAGGTCCTGCAGGACAACTATAAGTGCAGGCTGGGCTTTAACGTAGTGGTGAATGCCCCTACAAGTGTGAACATGATTTGGGCAGTCGTGAAGAGATTCATGGACAAAGACACGGTCGAGAAGATATCGATAACAGGGAAATCGACAGATGCACTACTGCACCGGCACTTCCACCCTTCGCAAATAGAGGAGAAATACGGCGGCTCCGCCCCTAATCTCAGTCTATTTTGGCCGCCTGCTTTCCCTCCTCCTCCCTTCGAGCCTGCCACTATAGCCTCTGGGTCACTCCTGTCTGAGGAAAGCAGTTACAGGGCTTTTCACCCCGAGGCGGATTTGGCTGTGGGGGAGGTTGGACTGTCTGCAGTAGAGGAGGTGGAAGGGGGGGAGGAAATCGATGAGGAAGGGGATTTTAACCACAGAGAAGGGAAAGCAGAGGCCGAAGGCGAGTCAGACCCCGGGGAAACGGTCGTTATCGTAAAAGCCAGCAATAGAGGACTGCAGGAAGCCCCAGAGCCGAAGGAATCGCTGCTGCCTACTCACATAGAACTCAATTCCTTCGAGAAACCGCCTGAGGCGAGTAGTGAAATTCCGCCTGCCTTTGAAAAGCACAGATACAGCGAAGTCAGCGATGAAAAGGTGGAAATTGACGAGCCAGTGAAGGCGAACTGGGGCTGCTGTGGCATGCAAAGGGGGCAGAAGACTGCATTTTGCGTAGTTTTCTAATAACACAGAGGCACTAATCAGTATTACTCACGGCTTTCCTCTCATTTCTGCAGTAGAAGTGCCCGACTCGGCAGTGGGCTTGCGCTTGCTCCGATCTTAGCACTGCAAGTAGGCAGATATCGGTGGGTTGGCTATATGCTGACCAGACTTCCTAAAGAGAGCTGTGTTCCTTGCATGCCTCCAGGGCAGAAGCTGCCAGTCCCTTCTTAGAGAGTAGCAGTGTGCTGGCTGCATGCCTGCTAGTTTTGTCCAGCTCGAGGCGACTTCTAGGCATGGCCTGCCCTAAGCCATTGGTAAAGAGTATGAGCGACTCGCGAGCCTTTCCCCTAGCAGACGCCAAGCTTGCGAGTGGACTCCTGGACCTGGTGCAGCAGGCTCAGCACTACAAGTTGCTCAAGAAGGGCGCGAACGAGGCCACCAAGGCGCTCAACCGGGGCAAGGCTGAGCTCGTCATTCTCGCTGCGGACACGGAGCCGCTGGAAATACTCCTGCACCTGCCGTTGCTTTCTGAGGACAAAAGCGTGCCTTACGTATTTGTGTCCAGCAAAGCAGCTCTAGGCCGCGCCTGCGGAGTCTCTCGTCCCGTGATCGCCGCCTCCATCCTGATCGGCACCGACTCTCCCATCAAGTCTCAAATCCATGAAGCCAGAGAAGCAGTGGAGCAGCTCCTAATCTAGTGCTTAGAGACTTAGCTGCGCCAAGTTCCTCCGCACGATTTCCTGGTTCTCCGCTATGCCCACTTCCAGTGCTGAACAGACCTCTGCTTGTTCAGAAGCACTCGCCACCACACTTGCTGCAATTTCCTCGAGTCGCTTGATGCGGTCGTTCAGGCGGATCGACAAGTCTTGCCAAGGCTTCACGGCAGCGGCTTTGTCGACCACCGAAGGTACAGCCGCCAGAGTACTCATCGCTTCAGATACGTCTGAATGCAGGGTAACAAGCTGCTGCACGGTTTCCTTCTCTACCTGGAACTCCGACTTACTGTTCATATACAGCAGGTCCAAGTCCGTGCTTAGGTTTTTGGACTGGTTTTCCAGGTGTTCCAGGAAGCTGGAGTTCATCATTTGGACGTGTCGCTGCAGGGTGGAGGCGGTTTCACACAGGGATTTACTGCGCTTCCAGTCGCCTAGACAGCGCTCGATGTACTTTATGCGTTCGTCGAGGCGGGAAAGGCGCTGGCGGTATTGGAGTTCTTCGATGCTGCGGCCGGCGGTGAGTTCGTAGGTGACTCCGGAGGAGGGGTGGAGGTGCAGAGGCTCGACTTGTCCTGCTAGAGCAGTTTTCCACTTCCTACTCCCCGTTTCCACCGTCTTCTGCGCCCTCTCCTTCAACCTCGCAAGCAACGCAGCCAACTCACTCGCCTGTCTATGCAGCTCCTCCTTCCCATCATACTCCTGCCTCTCCGCCAACTCCCTCTGCACCTCCACCAACTCCGTCTCCAGCTCTGTCAAGCTGACAAATCGAGACTGCGCCGGCTTCCTCTCTACAGCGTACTGTGTTTCCGGCTGTCTCTGGGTCAACCCCTCGAATAGTCGGAAGATGTCAGCCACTGGCAGGTCCGGCTGCTTCGTGATTAGCCCTGCGACTGGAGGGAAACACTTCGGCTCGATTTCCTCGTTTAGTTCCTCTATGGTTTTCGGGTAGTCCGGAGTTTCGAAGACTTGAGGCGCTTTGTCCATACACAGGTGCTGGAATTAATAAGGGATTGGGCTGACTAGTGGAGAACTAGGACTTAGGCCTCGGAGATGAAGACTTTGGTGTCTGTGTAGTACCGCTCTTCCTTGGCTGCAGTGCGAGTGTACTTTTTGAGTATGTTTAGCCGGTTGTCGATGATTCTTTGGATGATGTCTTGCGTCTCTATAGGGATTTCGGAGTCCACTTCGATGTAGATGTCGCGAGCTTTCGCGACTTCGTATGGGTCTTCTCCGTGAATATCCATACTTCCCTTACGCAGCGATCTTATACTTTCGTCATACTTCGGTATAGTCCCCTGCACTACCACCGCCACATTCATGCTTTTAATCAAGTCCTCAGTGACTTTCCAAGGAGCGCCGATCACCACCTCGTCCACATACTTGCACGCTAGTACATTTAGCACTCTTTCGTGCAGGTTCATTATAGGGTAGTTGGCGCCTTTGTGGAAGTTCACAATTTGGTCGTCGTGGATACCCACAATTAGGAAGTCGCCGAGAGAGCGGGCTTTGCGGAGGGTGGAGACGTGGCCGATGTGGAAGAGGTCGAAGGAGCCGTCGATATACACAATTCGGGCTCCGGGCTCAGGCTGTCTTCTATTAGAAAACTCCGAAATTCTCCTGGAAGTAGTGAGGAAGTGGCGTTCGTTTTCCTCCTGCACCTGACTAGCAGGTGTGGGCGAGCTGGTTTCGTGCTGTTCCCTGGTCATCAGCAGCAGTTTCCCTACAATGCTTGTAGTGCTGATGCCTTCCGTGCGCTTTATCACCTTGAACCGTCCTGCACTTTTCAGCGCTCCATAGGCGTCCACTCCGTCTGAATTAACAGCAATGTCGTCTCCGTGAGCCAAATAGAGACAATTGCAGCGGTCTAGCCAGGCTGAATCCGGGGAATAAGGGGCGTTTTCCACGATTTCATCCACCCATTTGCAGCCTGTGACCATCGCCAGCCTTTCCTTCATGCACATGACTGGCGGTCCCTTGTTTCTGCTGATTTCCTCGTCAGAGTGAATGCCCGCCACCAATACTTTCCCCAGCATCTTCGCTTGACGGATCGCGTTATAGTGTCCAGAATGCATGATATCGAAGCAGCCGTCTAGGTAAATCCTTTCCGGGTCGGCAGTACTGCGAGGGTGCTCAATTGCGCCCTGCTGTCCTGCTTTGAGCCGGATGTACTCCACTAGTTGGGGAGCGAGAACTGCGTACTGCTCCTCTGCTCCTGGAGAAGGGGGTGACTGGACTGCTATTAGCGTCTGCAGGTCCTGCTGGACTAGCAGTCTCTGGGCCGCTAGCAGCATTAAGGCGAACAGCTGCTCTCTGGACTCAAAGACCACAGAGTCCATATTGTGCGGCTATAGGAAGTAGCTAAAGGCCTAGTCCTGCGAAGAGCAAGCCGGAGCTCCGCAGACTCCAACACACCTGCGACAGTCCCTCCCCCTGCCGACTGCGCACCGTGCTGAGGAAGTGCTCTAGCAGCTCGATTTTAGGGTGTCTCCACGCCACTGCCAAGGTCCTCAGCGTCTGTCTGCCCTGCGCTGTCAGTTCCCGCTCAAATGCGTAAATGCCCGCAGAGTTCCTCGCTACGAAGGTTTCTTCGAAGGGCAAATCCTCTCCCTTCTCCAAGTCATTGCAGAAGTTATAATACGGCCCAAGCGGCTCCGAATTTAAATTCTCAATAATGAGGCCGAGGTAGCCCAATTGGTAATTGTGGTATATGCCGAACTCGTAGGAGTTGTTGCCCTGAGTCAGAGATAAAGGGAACTTCTGAGAGTAGCCGTTGGCACCGTAGAGGTGCGCCTGGACTTGGTAGGAGTGGAAGGAGCGGAGGAAGATTTGAGCCTTCAAACTGCCAGTCTCAGATATAGACACTTCTTTTATTTCCACTTTTGGAGGCTTTTGGACGGGCTCTCGCAGACTTTTGATTCGGGCACTCAGCTCTAAGGCGACTTTTTGCCTTTCTTCGAGGCTTTGCCGTAAGAATCTGCCCTTTTCAATCATTTCTCTGACATTTCTTGCGAGTTTCCCTTGCATTTCCCTTTCTTTAGCCTGAATTTCCCCCAATTCCCTCGTCAACTCCCCAATATCTTCCCTTTGCTCAGCACTAACCCCACTCAAACCCTTACTAGTGCGCGCCAAACAGCCCGAAAGGTCAAGAAACCGCCCTCTCACCCAGTCCAACTCCCCCATTGCCTGGCTAATCGCCTCTTCCGCAGGCGATTTCGTCCTATCCCCACTACAAAGTCCCATTTCCCCAATCAAAGTCTCCACCAAATCGCGGTTTAGCTTCATATTTAGGTCATAAAGCAGCTTTTTCCGGCCGTCTAAGCAGGGAATTGAGGAAAGGAGTGGCTCTGTGGGAGGCTCCAGGACTTCGCTGATCACTAGGAAGTCTGCAGGGGCTGGAAGGGACGGCAAAGGCTCTAAATCTGCCTTTACGGGTGTGAGGTAAGGACTAGGACTTGGGGGAATGTCGGAAAAGGACTGAGACGGAGGGAGTTCGGAAGGGATTGGGTGAGAATCAGCATGTAAAAGAGGCAAAATAGGCTCTTTGGGGAGTTCCGCAGTTTCTAATATAGGCAAAACAGCAGTAACTTCCCTCATTTCCGGTACCAAAGCCTCCTCTATTGTCTCGAAATCATACGATTTCTCTACTTCCCAAGGACTTTCAGGTCTTTTTTCCGCCTCACTGGGAACGAAATCAGTTAAAATCCCTGCAATGACCTCTTTTGCCGTCTGCACTGAGTCTGCATGCTGTTCCTGGGCGGGACGAGGCTCTGGGAGGGGAGTTTCTTCCAACTTTACTTGGGGTTCCGGTAAGGGAACAGGCGGAACTTCGAGAATAGGTGGATTTGAGGGTATTGCCTGTACCAAATTAGCAGGCGAATCTTCAAGAATAGGCTTTGGGGGTACTTCCTGCACCAAAACAGCAGCTTTTACCTCTATTTCCCTGCTACCCAGTCCGACTTCCCCACTTTCCTCCACTTTCCCCTCCTCCTCTGTCCACTCCAGGATGTTTTCCCTCACAGCCGCCCTCATATCCTCATCCGGCTCCTCCGATATGACCGATTTAAACTCATCAATACTCCTCAGCATTTTAATTCTGCTGAATTCCGTCGAATTCCTTGCGGTCTGGGTAAGGTGCGGCTGGTCTAAATGGACGTCTGAAACTAGGGAGTCGGGCTGGTAGTCGCGCAATCTGAGGACATCTTCGCATACTTCCCGCATTACTTCTTTCGAGAGGATTAGAACTCGGACGCCTTCGAATGGGCCGTAAATTGTGGTTATTAGAGAGGCTTCGTCGGATGAATCGGAGAAAGACGCAAAAGGAAGCTTTAAAGAAGCAAACAAATCCTTTATTTCTTCCTTTTTCGGTATTTCCAAGGCTTCAGAGCTCCCAGTCGAGGGGTTCAGTCTACACTTCAGGAGGAAAGGACAATGCAGCAGCTCCAGCAGGTCAGCAGCCAGCTTGAGAGAAGGTCGATACAGCGGAGACTCCAGGCGTAAGGGTTGGGAAGTGAAGGTCAGGCTTTCTAGGCGGCGTTTGAGGGCAGGGAGAAGCGGGGAATTCGCGATTTCGCAGTTTATTAGTATCAGTTTTCGGTCGAATTTTTCCTCTTCCGCTGCTTTTGGCTGTTTGAGGTCCACTGGATCTGTCTGTCGCAGGGCTGCCAGCACGCCCAGGCCTCTGATGTCCGCGTAGAAAGCGGTTGCTCGGCATTTGGCAGGCTGCGACAGGTCGATGTAGGCGAATACAGCCTGGGGACAGGTGCAATTGACCAGCTTGAGGCAGCACTGGAGCACAGTAATGGGCATAACCACAGCCCGCACCCCCCTTTCCGCCCCAAATAGTCGGTTTCTTACCCTCAATTCCCAGCTTTCCAGGGTTTCCTCGGCCTCTACAGCCACTACATGCCGCTGCACCTCTCGCAAGTCTGCGAAAGTCTCAATTTCCGCCTCTGTGGCAATGTCGCAGTAGCCCACAGGGTCAGAGTGGTGCGGACTCCAGGCAGAGCTGAGAGTGAAGGGGGGGTTGAGGGTCCGGAGAGCTTGGCTGTATTGGAGACAGCTCTTGGTGGGGGCGGCTTCCAGCCTCAAATCAGCGATTTCCTGCAGGAGATCCCTGGCTATAGCGGTTTCAGGCGCCTGGGCGTCCTCCCGCTTCTCTGTAGCGAAGAGCAAGACTACGTTCCTCCCCTCCATATTCTATATTTCCTGGACTACAAGCCACTCTGCGTACCTAGATCGCTGGCAGTCGGTCACTCCCACTGTGTAACTTGCTTTGTCCGTTTATGCCCACCACTCTCAAACACTTGGTTAGGGGGGTCTGGCTGTAAACCTTGCTTCGCAGGGGTACATCTTCCGAGTGGACTAATTACTGTATGTGTGCAAGTACTATATAGGTGTTAGGCCTAGGTGCTTATAGTCAGCGCCCAGCTCAATGGAATCGTCTTTGTGTCCAGGCGTGCATGCTTCACACTACTCTACCTCCCTTGCTTTCTAGTACTTGAGGAAGTTAAAGGCCTACAGTTAACTGCACAGTCAGAGGCGACTAACTGTAATTTCAGCAGTAGCGCGTTTGTGCTTGATTAGACACCAGGAGCCAGGGAGCCAGGGCACGCAGAGTGAGGCCGGGTACAGCAGAGAGAGGGCTTGGGTTTACTGGGAGGCTGCTGGCAATAGCAGCCTTGGTCAACGACGAAAAGTCCTCTAGCCCCTAATTACTCCTAACCATTGGAGCCCAGCATAACACCTTGAGCAAACAGTTAAGTCGCTTTCTACTGTTTGCGAGCACCCCACCTGCCTCTGCCTCTAGGTGCAGAGGGCCGCTCCTCGTCCTCGTGGGGACTGACTTTGGAGCTGGGCTGGGTGGAGGAGTCGGGAGGGCAGGGACTGGGGGTGAATAGGGCTTCGGACTCGAGGGATTCCCGGTGCTGGCGCAGGGCTGAGATCGTAGCAGGGATTTCTGACGCGTTTCCTGGAGCTCTCACTCTCAGTCCCGCCAAGAAAGTGGCCATTTCAATAGACATCGGGACTGCTTCAGTGCCCTTCTTCCTACCCCTCCTCCCTGTGATAACCGCCTCCGGCCTGGGCAAGAGTCTGTGAAACCAGGCAATTGCAAAGTCTATTTTTTCCTTTCGATGCTGATATGGGTCAACTATCGCCTCTTCCGTATAAGACCGATGTGGACCCGATTGGAGCCGTTTCTCGAGAAGTTGGACGAATTTGAGGATTTTCGCTTGTTTCCGGTAGTCCTTGACTTGGGAAGTGAAGGCTTCTAAGAGGGATGTGCGTTGGAAGTCGAGGGAGTAGAGTCGCTGGACGAGTTCATCTCTCTGCGCTTTGAGCTGAGGCAATTCACTCTGCAGCATCGACTCACTTTTCCTCAGTTTCTCCCATTCCTCGTCAATTTGCCTCTTCGTCGCATTGATTTTGTCCCAAAGTGCCTTGATTTGTTCCCGAATCGCTGCTCGGTCTGCCTCCTTCCCAGCCACTGCCAGTCCCTTCCCCACATACGCAATAAGCGTAGGCCGTGAAAGCTCCAGTTCCCGAATTTCCGCCAATATGCGCTTTTCCTCCTTCAACGACATAGTCGTATGCTCTTGTCTCCGCCTCAGTTCCTCAAGCTTGCAGTCCAGTTCTGCCTCAGAGGCAAGTTTCACTCTGCTTCTAAGCAGGCGCTGTTCCTCATGGAGTACTGTCAGGTCGCTGTCGCACAGAGTCAGCAGGGAGTTCTGCTGAGACCGCTCGTCATGCCACTGCTTCTTTTGGGCAGTGAGGCGGTCGATGAGTGCTTTGGAGCTGCGTTTGTCCGTGCAGCCTTGAGACTCGAGTCGGGCTTTGATGCGCACTAAGGCGGTTTTGGTGCCTGCGATTTCCTGGTCGAGTTGGCGCAACTTGGTCTCGTGGGCTGCGTAGTCGGGTCGCTGCACCCGCTCTCTGCTGTCTGGAGCCTGTGAGTCGCCTGGGCTTTCTGGCTCCATTATGACGGTCTTTAGACTCACCACCACTGCCTGTCTATGTAAATCAGGGAACGTCGACCTCGAATGAGTCTGTATAGCGGTAAAGAGATGGAAAGGCTGAGAGACAGGGTGGAGGCACTGCTAGAGGCAGGGACCGCACTGGCAGAGCCACTGGGCCGGACTATCTCTGAGTCCGCCCAGTGCATGCGAAGGAGACTCGAGTCCGCAGAGCCCTGCAGCGACCTGCTCGCCCTTGAATTTGTAGAGACAGCCTGGCGTCTCTGTCTGCGGCTGCAGCGAGAAAAGGACCAAAGCACCGGAGAAGCCGGCGAAAGGCGTCTCCGCATCGAACGGTCCAAGCTGGAAGTAGTGGCAATGCTCCTGCCCTACGCACTGGAAATGCCTTGCGACGACTTGTTCAACTTGAAGCGCTCGCATCCTCGCTGGCAGTCTCTCCTGTCGCAGGTGGCGTATATCCCTTGTAAAGACCTGAAGTCCTTGCAAGCCGGACTTGCGGATATGCACAGACTTATGTTTCTGTCTGGCTCTGCACTGGCTTTAGGTCTGCGGACTGCTAATTTCACTATGAAGAAGTTGCTGACTGGCTCGGGGGTACTGTACTATGGGGTGAAGACGGAAGAGGCGGTGCAGCAGGGCAGACTGAATGCGGCTTGTCCGACTATTCCTTTCCTTCGGCTGTTTCTAGGCCTGGCGGAAAGCAGCTTGTGTGCGGCTTTGTTTGATTCTTTGCTGCCGGAAATCGCACTAAGCAAGCGAATTTACATACCGAGGGGAGAGGAAGACGGACTGACACCCTCCGAAGCCTTCCCTGCGAGACTAGAACAAGGGGATATAAGGGAGGACGAAGGGAACCCCAAGGACTATGTGGCTGTACGCGTAATTAGTCCCTTTCCACTGCCTGCATTGCAGCCAATCCCCACCCAGTCTCACTGGTTCCTGTGCTGCCACTCTGACCAGTCCCTCAACCCTGTCCCCGCCACTTCCATCATCCTGCATATCCACGGAGGCGGCTGGACGGCTATGAGTTCCCACACACACGAAAACCACACTCGCAAATGGTCCCTGTCGACTAATGCCGTGGTGCTTTCAGTGGACTACAGACTCGCCCCGGAGTGGCCGTACCCTGCAGCGGTGCAGGATTGCTGGGCTGCGTACAAGTGGGCGAGGCAGTTCGCCAAGAGGAAGCTGGGCTTAGAGGCGGAGAAAGTGGTGCTAGCGGGGGACTCTGCAGGCGGGAACTTGGCCCTGGCAGTGGCATTTAAAGCCATTGAAAGGGGGTATCAGCCTCCTGATGGCTTGCTGCTGATTTACCCGTCTCTGAGCACAGACCTGACCCGGCCCACTCCCTCCTACCTCTACAGTCTCGAGGACTTTGTGCTTTCCCACGGAATCATGCGGCTTTCCAGAGAAAGCTACCTGTCGCCTGCCTCCGACCCTCACACAGACCCACTACTTTCTCCCCTCTGCGCCAGTGACGCTTTACTGGCGCAACTCCCTCCTGTCCGTCTGCTGATCGGCAGCAATGACCCGCTAGTAGACGACTCGTGGCGCTTCTTTGAACGGCTCCAGCGCCTTCACGTCAACTCCTCACTCACTGTATTCGAAGGCCTGTCGCATGGACTACTGAACTTCGACTTCAAGCTGGGACTGCCGGAGGCGCAGCAGGCAGTGACGGTAGCCGGACAGAAGCTGCAGGAACTGCTGCACAGACTAGTATAATGACAGAGGAGTTGGAGGAGAGGCTGTGGGCGCCGCTCTGGGGCGGGGAAGCAGCCCAGGACCAGGCAGTGGGCTTCTTCAGTCCAAAGCACGAGGCATATCGTCCACTGGGGAAACTGGCAGCAGTGAAGCCCCTACTATCCACCCTTTCCCAGCGCTTTCCCTCCACTCTCCGTTCTTTCAGTCGCGTCCTCAGCCCTACAACCGCAGTTTCTCCCCTTTCACTCAAGCCTGAGACTCGCCACCGCAGTCGTTTCGCTTTTCCCATGCGGAAGCAGAGAGATATCGCTGCAAAGACGCTCAAGTTAGAAATTCGAAGATCGGATCAGAGAGTTTTGGGCGTTAAATCAGGTTTTGGCCTGTTGAAAACGCTCCAAAACCGAACGGATGTCCGCAAAATACTGTTTTCGAAGCCGCAAAGCAGACTTTCTATGGCTCCAGACAGCCTTTCAGTGCTTCAGCAGGAGCGCAATCGGTCACTGGAGGAGAAACTCTGCTTTTACGACGAATCCCGTACTTCCCAAGCAGCCAGAAGCTACCAGCGCAGGCTGAAAACCCAGCATTTGCCCTGGGAACAGGCGGAAACTGTGTCAGTTCCGCAGTCTCCGGATAGAGAAATGGACTGGAAGGAGGGGAGTTTCAGGGGGAAATGTATTCAGATAGGCGAAAAATACGGCTTTTCGCAGTCAGCACAGTCCTCTCCCCAGCACTCCCAGCTCTACGGCCAGTCCTGCAGCAGCATAGTAGAGGAAAACCGTGTCGAGCCCACTACTAATAGCACCAGGAGGAGAGGAGCTGCTAAGGAACAGCCGGGAAGTATGGGAAAGGCTGGGTCGAATCCTGTGTCTCCGAGAGTTAGGGAGATTTCCAAGCTGCTGGCTGATTCTCGGAGAAGAAAAGGACGTTTGCGAGGACTGATTTCCCTGTACTTCGCTAGTCCTGCCTAAGGTGTAGTCCTATGCTTAAGAGGCGGGTGCCAGCGGGTGGTTGAAAGCGATAATGACGGCAGTCATGTTGTCGCATCCGCGGCCTTCATTCTCCATAGTGCTTTTGGCGAGACAGCGGTCGCACATCTCTTCTGCGATTTGCCGCAAGGGCTTGGCCTGTAGACGCGCGTATACGAAGTCTACGCACTCCTGCGAGGTCAGGATGTCCCATATGCCGTCGCAGCAGATCACTAGGAAGTGGTCCTCGGGCGTCAACATCATTGTCTTCACGTCAGGGTTGGCTGTGACGGCCTGGCGCTCTGCAGGCAGGCCCGGAGTGTTCTTGTACTCCAAGTCCCCCAAAGAGCGAGACAAGTTGATGTTGCCATTGACTCTGCCCTCAATCACGCACCCGCCCGCGTCTCTAATACGGGCATTCTCCACAGGCAGGTCCGGCTTGTGGTCTTCTGACATAGGCACGGCCTTGCCACTGCGAGCCAACACACAGCGCGAGTCGCCAGCATTGGCCACATAGAGTCGAGCACCCTGCACGACAGCCACTACTGCCGTGCACCCTACGTTGGCTGCACTGTCCCTCGCTACCTTCGGGTCCACTGGAGCCTCCTCGGGCAGTTCCCTCTGCAGTCTGAAGACCTCCTTGCTGCCCTCTGCAGCTCGCAGCAGAACGTCAATCTGCAGGAAGTTCTCCTTCAGCGCGGCTTCCACCTGCCCCGCTTGGAAGTTGCGGTTCTTCAAAAGCTCAGGGACGAAGTGTCTCGCTGTGAAGATTGCGACCTCCTTGCCGCCGTGTCCGTCGAAGACTCCGAAGCAGGCAGTGGCGCTGTCTGCAGCGAGCTGGGTGATGTGGGCGTCTTCCATGGTGTTGCGCCAGCCCTGCATCTGCGTGGCTCCGTAGCGTAGACGCGAGTTCGCTCCCTCGTCTGACTGCTTAGTCGTGATCGGCGCACTCAGGTAAGGACCCATCTTATTGCGGCTAATAAGCGTTTGCACGGAAACCTTCACTCACCTGGAACCGGAACCCTGTGCTCGCTGCCACCTCGTCTATAGTCACACCCTGGGCTGTTTCCTCCAGTTGCGGGCCTCCAGTCCCATCCAAGCTGAAGACAGCCCGGTCCGTAATAACCTTCGACACCACAGCCTTTCCAGTCAACGGCAGACTGCAAGTCTGCAGTAGGCGCGGAAGACCCCCTGGGGAAGTGTGTAGACAGAGCGCAAGTACACGAGAGCCGGAGTTGACCAGGTCCATGCCGCCGCCTATGCCCGGGAGGCGCAGGCCTGGCACACACCAATTGGCCAGATCTCCACTGCCTGAGACCTCAAATGCACCTAGTATGCTCAGGGCAATGTGGCCGCCTCTGATCATTGCGAAGCTTTCAGCGCTGCCGAAGTAGGCGGCGCCTGGGAGCAGCGAGACTGGCTCTCGCCCTGCATTCACCAATTCCTTGTCTCTGCTCCCTGCCTTCAGCTTCCCCATTCCCAGCATTCCGTTCTCAGACTGAAGGCAGCATTTGCCCTCTTCCAGGAAATCAGCCACTAGAGTAGGCAGTCCAATACCCAAGTTTACATACATCCCTGGCTCTACTTCTCTCGCTGCTCTTTTCGCTATTTTCAGCTTGTGGGCGTTTACGGGATGGCCAGCCTTCCCTGGGTCGTTATGCACAGGGAGACCAGCAGGCCTGAGGACTAGTCTGCGGACATAGGCGCAAGGAGTGTGGATTTCACTGGGAGGAATAGAGCCAGCTGGGACGATTTCGTCCACTTCCGCAATAGTCACCCGGGCAGCCTGGGCTATAGCGGAATTGAAGTTGCGAGCTACTCCTCGGTATATCAAATTGCCCAAAGTGTCTGCCTTCCAGGCACGGACGAAGCCGTAATCCGGCTTCAGGCTTTCCTCCAGAATGTACTTCTTTCCGTCGAAAGTGCGCGTTTCCTTAGGACTTGAGAAGGCCACAGGGACTCCATTGAGCCAGCGAGCTGGGACTTGGCCGTGCTCTACCCAGCTATTTACCCCTGTGCGGGTGTAGAAGGCGGGCAGGCCCGCTCCGGCAGCCCGCAGCTTCTCCACCAAAGTCCCCATAGGCGTGAGATCCAACTGCACCTGTCCATCTCTCATCAGTTGCTGAAAGGGCGGGGACAGGACGTAGGACAGGGCTGCGTGCGTGACCTTGCCAGGGACAAGCAAGGGCTCCAGACCGAAGGGATCGCAGGCTATCAGTGCTAGGCGGGTAGACAGGGACTGGGACAAGGCGGAAAGCAGGGAGTCGGGCACTCCTCGGTAGCCGAACCCGCCCACTGCAACACAAGCGCCACTCGGTATGTCCGCCACTGCTGCTTGCGCATTCCGATATTGCCTCACAAAGCAGCGGCATCCCCTGTTCACCTTCATTTTCCCTTATATATCACAACCCTCCCGATACTCCTCTCGCCACTATAGTAAATGCAGAGTGAGGACCAGTGCGTGTACTGCCACCGAAGCTCTGGAGCGCTGCTGCGGCTGCAGGGACGTCTCTCTAGCGCTTTTGCGCATAGAGAGTGCAGGGATGACAAGGCTTGTGGACTTTGCGGACACACGGGAATGACGCAGTTCTGCACTGACTTGACTTGCTACAGGGTCTTGCACCCTTGGTGCTCGGAGAGGTATGCTCCGGGGAGTGCAACGGACCACTGCGATGTGCATCTTTTCGGCCGCAAACGCGAGAAATTCGCAGTTTTAAGGGCCACTCTGCCCCGCATTCCCCACAATCCTCAGCTGCTCCGCACACTCAGACGTCTGGAAGGAGCGGGTTCCGGCTGCTGTTCTGGACACGTCCTTTGGTACTATATCGGGACCAATTACTTCCCTGCAGGTGCGGAAGTCAGTTCTGTGCCTGAGATTAGAAAGGGTAAATTATCATGTGCAGAGACAAGCGACGTGCTAAATGAGTGGAAAGTATCCGGCAATGGCGAGATTAATAGCCTATTCGAGACAGTTGTGACCGCGCTATCATATAATAGACTGAAACTGGATGGACTGAAAGCAGAGCTGCAGAGCCAAATACAGACACAGAACTTAGAAACAGGGGACTGGACAACAGAGGAGCGGGTAGTGCTATGTGAGTTGAGAATGATGGGACATAAGCCGGAATACGAGCATTTTTTCAAGTACTTGGAGGGCAAACAGAGAGATGAGGTGGGGGCTGACTCCAGTACCAGCAGTTCCCTGTCGGTGCATCTCCCCGTGGCTGCTTCTTCGGAAGACATTTGCGCGGTCTGTGGACTCAGTGAATGCGAAGACGACAACATCCTCATTATTTGCTCCGTAACTTCCATTCAGACCTGTGACCTGGCGGTTCACACGAAGTGCTACGGAGTGACAATGGTGCCAGAGGGGGACTGGGTGTGTGGGATGTGCACAGTGTATGGGAACAGCGGGACAAAGGAACTGAACTGTGTGCTGTGTCCGGTAGTGGGCGGAGCACTCAAAGTCACAAATGTGAGAAATGACGGAACGACGTTTCCGCAGCTATCCGTCTTCGACCCTTCCCAGCCTTCCTCCCCCACTAACCCTGAATTCCTATGGTGTCACGTTCTATGCGCCCTCAATATGTCCAGTCTGCCTCGTCCTTCCGACTTCATTTCCCTGTCTCCCCTCAAGCCCGACTCCTTCGGTACACTTTGTGGCCTGTGTGGCCTGCGCAAGGGCGTCTGTGTCAAGTGTCTGCAAAAGAAGTGCGATTTCGCCTTCCACGCAGAATGCGGAAAGGAACTGCTGGCTCGAAGTAGACAGTGTGGTGCGGAGGAAGGGGAAATCTACTGCCGGAAACACATGCCTGTGAGACTGGGGAAGCTAATAGAGGAAAGGGACCGGAAGAAAGTCGAGGATGTGGTCCACTTTTGCCGTCTTTGGGAAAAGTGGGAGTCGAAGTTGACGTTCAACCCTTCGCTCAAACGCATCCGCAAGCGTTGCGAAGTGGAGTGGACCTACGCGGAAGCAGAGGCGCTGGAAGACGAGTTGACGTATTACTTAAAACGCGTCAGCGAGCGACAAACGCGATCGTTCAGACTGATAATAAACAAGCGAAGTGTGAGTAGGAGTGGGTGTGTGGCAGTAGCAGCGCCTGCCTATTTCAACCTACTGGACGCAGAAGCCATTCTGAGTGAGTCGCTGATGATTCCGAACCGGTCTCCGGAGGAGTGCTACCGCTTTTACTCGCTGCACTTGCAGCCTCGCATGCGGTTTGAACTGGAACTGTGCAAACAGACTTTGCACCTCTACGCTCCCCGCAACTCCGTGAAGCTGAGAAAGCGACCCACCGAACTGGCAAAGCGACCAAGGATTCGCCCTCCTGAGTCGAAGGACTTGCTTTCCATCTACCAGGTCTCTGGAGAGATTAACTAGGTCCTTTGTAGTTGTTGGTCTGCATGATGTACTGAGTGAAGGACTTCAAAGTCGCTAGTTGGTCGTAGTCTTTCTGAGGAACTTCAGTGCCAAGTTCGTTTTCCAGCTTTAGAACGAGTTCGAGTTTGTCCAAGTCGTCCAGGCCGAGTTCTCGGTAGTGGGAGTGGATGGTGAGTAGAGACTGGTTGAGAGTGCGGAAGTAGGCCTTGAAGAGTTGAATGACATACAGGTCCACTTCTTCTTCCGAGGAAAAGAGTTTGGAAGGGGCACGGTGCAGGTCATAGTGTCGGGAGAAGAAACGAGCAACTCGCCACATCTCTTTTTACAAGCCAATTGATCCAGCTTTACTGAATAACCCCCGCGGACTAGTATCAGTCTGCCTATCTCACATGTGCCGGTCTTATCCCTAGGCCTTGATTTGCCCTACAACCACTGCTTATTGTGACATTATGGACTCGGAAAGTCTTGACCAAGCCTCTCAAGAATTGATATATACAGTGCTGGGACATAGTGGTTTGGAGTCCTCCCGCATCCCTCTGGACCCCAATTCCCTGCTGTTCCCTTCTAAAGGGATCGATGAGAAGTTCACTCGGAAAGTGATGTGCGCTCAGAATGACCAAAATCGCTTGTGTGATACACTCAAAAACAGCTTAGTGCTGTTCTACGCTGCACTTACACTGTTGGTAGTGATTGGTGTTGTTGTGCATAGTTTGAAATATGTGCAGAAAGGCGCTATATCCCAGGGGGAGTATGCAGTGCATGTAGTGGGACTCACTGGACTGTATGGTGCGGCCTGGGCTGTGCTAGTGCTCTTTGTGGGGAAGTTGAGGCTGAGAAGTCACCTTCGGCAGGCCTATTTGATGTATATGTTGCTGCTGGTGTCGTACTTGGAAGTCGGAGACCAGCGAGTACTGGACAAGTTAGTAGGAGGAGACAGCAGTCGACTCAACTACCAACTGATCCTGCAGGTCTTCCTGTACCTGTACAGTCTCGTTTCCTTCTCTCACTTCCTCGGAGTGCTGCTAGTGTGCACCTACAGTCTCCTACTGTACCTGGCTCTGCAGCTGTACGCAGCCTCGGACCAGCAGGAAGTCGCAGTGGAGTTCCTCTTCCTGACCGCCTTTTGCGTGTGTTTGTGCTTCAAAACGCGCCAAACAGAGTTGCGAGCGCGTCACCTCTTTTGGAAGCTGGAGAAGGAGGAAAACGCAGTGGAGGTGAAAATCGAAGTAGTGGATCGCAGGCCTAGTGCCGGGGCGACCTTTAACACCGAGCGGGAGCGACTTATCGAACGCTGTGACAGTATAAAAAGGAAAATTAAGGCTGCTGCTTCGGTGGTGATTTATAAAGACATTAAAGCGCAGTTGAAAACTGCACTGGTGGAGCTGGAGAAGGTGAGGAGACAGGTGGCTGTGGGACGTCTGAATGAGGTGGTGCGGTTTGACCAAGTGGATGCAGAGGACCGGGAGTTCATTTTGCAGCAATTTTACCACTCCTCCCCCACCAAGCAATCCACAAGGAAACTCACCATGGCAGACAGGAAGGCCACAATGATCTTTAGCCAGGAGGAGCAGGTCGACGGACTGCTCGCAGGCCTGGGCACTAGCTGGACTTTCGACATTTGGCAGCTGCACAAGACTTCTGGCTATTCCATCAGACTCCTCGGCCTGCATCTCTTTAAAAAGTGGGAGTTTTCCACGTCGTTGGCAGTGCCGGATGCACTGATTACTGCCTTTTTCAGGGAAATTGAGAAGGGGTATTTGCAGAATCCTTATCATAATGCTTGTCATGGGGCGGATGTGTGTCACTCCCTGCTCTATTTCATCGACACTGCAGGCATACTGAAGGCTTTGACTGGCATCGAGCTGGGAGCCGCAATTATCGCGTCTTTATCACACGACATTGGGCACCCAGGAGTAACAAACCGCTATCTAATAGCAAACAAAGACAAAATCGCTCTCCGCTACAACGACCTCAGTGTATTGGAAAACATGCACGCAGCCCTCCTTTACAAGATCCTCAGCAAAGAAGAATTCAACCTCCTGCGCAACCTACCCTCCGAGGACTGGACGGAAAGTCGCAGATGCATTGTCGGCATGATCCTGGCCACTGACATGGGCAAGCACTTTGAAATGCTGGGGCAGTTTAGAGCGACTTCCAGTGACATTGACCTGCAGAAGAGTGAAGACCGCATGTCTGTCCTCTCAATCGCTATAAAGTGTGCGGACTTAGGGCACTCTGCCAAGCCTGCGGCGCTGCACCAGAAGTGGAGTGAACTGGTGCTCGCAGAGTTCTTCACCCAGGGCGACTCGGAGCGGGCGAAAGGCATGCCAGTGTCTATGTACTGCGATAGAGAAACCACAGACATCCCCAAGTCGCAAGTAGGGTTCATCAGGAACATTTGTCTGCCGCTGTTTGAGGCCTGGACGGACTATTTGAGGTCAGAGGAGGTGAATAAAGCCTGTTTGGAGCAGTTGAAAGGGAACTTGAGCATGTGGGAAGCGAAGGGGAAGCTGCCTCTAGCAAAGAAGGAAGCAGTTAGTCCTATCAGCCAGGAAATCTCCCCCCTACCAATGGAGGAACTATAGAGCTATGTAGTGTATGGAATCAAGAGGCAGGACTGAGTAGCGACTGATGAAAGGACTGAGAAGCCATTTGGACTTTATTCAGTTCGAAGCCGAGGACTGCCATTTGCCTTTTGAGCTCCATTGCAACTTCTTCCTCAGTCTTCGCAGTCAATACTGCCTCAACTGCTTTTGCCATTGGTCTTTTCTCGACTTCCTTCATGTTAAGTCTGCTTTGTCCTGCCAGGTCGTCCAGAGTCGCCAAATGTCGGATTTCAACGGCTTCCAGGACGTCTAGCACTTCCTTCAGACACTCCTGGTTCTTCACTTGCCGCTCAGAGGCAGTGGTGTGGACCTTAGCGGCTACTATAGGGAAGGCTGCCATCATGGACTGGAACAGGTCTTTAGGCATTAGTAGCAATTCGCAGTCCTGCTCTGTCATTAAGGAGAAAGTGCGAGGGGAGTTGGAAATTACTTCAATTTCCCCGCAATATGCACCTTCTACGATTGCCTTAAAAGCCGTATTTCTGCGGCCGTATACACACAGTAGTCTGCCTTTCAGTACGAAGTACACCTCGTCTGCATAGTCGCCTTTTTCATACAGGAACTTCCCAGCCTGTACGACTTTCAGTGTGAGCAAAGGCACAATATAGGATAAACAAGCAGTGTCGATTTCAGTGAAAAACACGATTTTCTCAGCTGCTCGGTCAAACATCTGTCTAGCGACTTTCAACCTAAGCGATTTTGAGAGCTGCGCAAGTAGTGACTTTCTCTGCACTTCATCCAAAGTCACAGTCTGCACCGAGTCTTTTACCTCCTTTTCCAGCTTTTTGACGAGTTCCTCTTGCAGTCCCGTGTCCTTCGCAAACAAGCCCACTACCTGCAGACGTTCTTTGATTAGCAGCGACTTGGAGTCCAGGGAGGTTAGTGCGGAGGTGAAACTGCCCACAACGAAGCTGTAAAAGCCCACTCCGAACATCATCCAGCACATGGCTATGCACATTTCCAGCTCTGTGCGAGCACTGATGTCTCCGTAGCCCACAGTAGTCAGGGTCGTGATCGCCCAGTAGAAGCTAGTGAGGTAGAGGAAATCAGTGGACTCGTCCTGCAAATCTCTCCTCACGACCCAGGTTTCCGGCGTAAAGCCTCCCAGTCGAGCACTATAAAACCACATGCAAGCGCCCAAGTGCACAAGAATCAGCACAGTGCAAAGGGCGGTTATCAGTCGACTCAGTCCGCTGTACATCTTTAGCTTCTCTGCACATTTGTGAGTGAGATTTAGGAAGGACCGCACTGCCTTGCCCAGTTTGGACCTGCGTGCAAGTCGGGTGAGTCTGAGTAGGTGCATGTAGCGGAGTAGGTTGTTGGAGTTGTCGGTGTCGGACTGCATCTTGTAGAAAGGCAGGCAGGACAAGACGTCCACGATGAACAGACCTTGAAGGTAGCGTCTGCAGATGCCTAAGCGCGAGTTGAGCAGCTTGCCATTGTGCTGAACGACTGCTGTATTGAGTGTGACAATTATATCACACCAAAAGCACACGTCCACTGCGAGACTTACATCCAGCCAGGTCTGCTCTGCTCCCAGAAAGGCCAGTTGGTATGGAATCACGAGGAAACTGTACAGCAGCAGACTTAGCACCAGCATGCTCCAGTAGTCCAGGAAACTGCCTCTGGGGTGGAAGAGCAGGCCCAGGGGCACTTTCACGCCCACCAGTTCTCCTTCTCCCGGCGTAGCTCTCCGCTTCATCGTCATCACAAGCGGCAAGCACTCCTTGTAGCAGCCGAACTGATCCAAGAGACACGCTCCAGTCCCATAGAGTTGGATGTCTCCCAGCATTTTGGTCCAAAGCCGCACTCCTCTCAGTCTGATGATAGCCCTGCGGAAGGGGAGACAGAGGGCAGGGTTGCGCAGGGGCTGACTGAGTACGAAGTTGCGTCGTTGGATTGAAAGGGACTGCAGGACTGCGGATTCCCGCTGCCGCTTGTCGCGGAAGGCGGCTTCCATGCGCGCTTTGGACTGCTGCTCTAGGTCTTCCGTGGGCAGCGCTTTGTACGAAATCGCCATTGTCGATGGACTACTATAGAAGGCCATTGACTAGGCGTTAGAGCAGAAAACACATACAACCTGAAATACATGCAGAATAGAGACAATGGGGAGTGCATCGCTGGCAATTCGAAGGGCTTGCTCGCCTAGCGACTTGGCTGAGTTACTGAGTAAACGGGATGACTTGCAGCAGCGGTATGTGACAAGCACAGAGGAACAACTGTTTCCAATGCTTAAAATCGAGACAGCAGTATGTCTACTCAGAGATGCTTTCATAGGTGTATAAACTCGTCATAGTAAGAGTGGGTCCATTATCATGTAGGCGGGGGAAGACATTACAATTGGAGGAGCTGTAAGTAGCTAACACTAGTAGCGCCAGTACTCCTTTCGCTTCACCTTGCGAGCACTGGATGCGGCCTGTCTGGGCGTTTCCACTGGTTCTTTAACGCTCAGGATCGCTGCTTCTCGGAGAGTGAGGACGTGGTAGGGCTCTGTGCTCACCAGAGTGTTCATCTGTCTAAGTCTCACTGCTGTTTCTGTTCGCGACCCTGCAGTCACTGGTCTCGATGGCGGCAGCACAAAGCTGGGACTGGGTAAAGTGGGTACGGAGGAAAGTCTGGAGAGTGCAGTGCCTCTGGACACAGCAGAGAAAGGCCGAACCTTGGCTGATAGCGGAGGGCTGCCCCAGTGAACTGCAGACCTGGGTCTCGGTTGGCGAGTCCCTCCAAAGAGCAAGTTCGGCGGCAAGTACATGTCGAACTTCTGTGCATTGAGCAGGGACCTGGCCAGCAGAGCGCCCTCACTAGGAGCTCGGTGCAGAGGCGGAGACCTCGCAGTGGCTGGCCGAGTGGTGGGGTTGAGTTTCCAGGCCTGAGTGGCAGCGGGCTTTATCTCCGCCAAGTGCTTTTCTTCATAGGCCAATCGACCGCTGAGCCGCGCAGTGTTGAGTTGGTGCTGACTTTCAGCTAAAGCTTGTTTGATTTCGCCTATCAGTTTGGGGTTTCTCAGCGCTTGTTTGAACTCGTCCAGTTCTTCCTTGATCTTGCTCGCCACAGTCTGCTTGTCCGTCTTTTGATTCGTTGCTTTGGTTCTTGCGGGTACCTTCGCCCCTACGTATACGAGGCGGTCGTAGTCGTTTACCTGGTCAGCGTGGCGCTGCAGCCATCGTTCCGGGGCAGTGCGGAACTTGACAGTGTCATCAAGAAAGAAAGTCTTGTTGCCAGGGTCTCTAGCAAGAGTTCTGGCGCCATATGGCAGTTCCGCAATAGCCTCAGCCCTGTCCCGGGTGTTGCACACTAGGAAGAGGAACTCGTTGGGGGTGAGGACTTTGGTGTGGGACAGGAAGGGCTGGTTGCGTTCGAGCCACAGTGTGAGGATTTTGTCGGGAATGAAGCGGTTGATACTGCGCAGCACTCGCTTGATGTTGTCCTTCTCCAGCAGTACTCCGTCAGCGAAGAACTTGTGCTGGTCAATATTGCTCGCCAGCAGACACCTGTGAATCACATCCAACCTGCCTACACCTCACGTCAGTTTCTGCTTGGAGTACAGGTACAGCGCTGCCAGGATCAGTCTTATGTTGGACAGACTGTCCATTCCGTTCATCACTCCTCTCACAGCGTCCATGAAGGGAATCGCCTGGGTGGCTTTGCTGACCAGTTGGATTTCAATGCCGGTGGTCAGGGAAGTGCGCTGGGCGATTTCTTGGCAGAGGGGTGGGAAGAAGGACTTCAACTTCAGGGCTTCGCAGACGACAAGCCGCAGGTCTTCAATGCTCACTAAGGCTTCGAACTCAGACTCGGGGATCAGACCTGTCACCACTATGGGGCCTTCCATTGTATAGGGAGCTATGCTCTATAGCCTGTGTGCAGGTCTATAGGCTGGGATTGTTTAATATCGTTGCTATGATGTGTATATTTACTTTGCGGCTAGATCTGAGCTTTCCCTCGCCTCTAGAGAGCAGTTCTGTCCACTGAGCCCGTCGTTTTCATCAATTTGCAACTGGTAGTTTAAATCGCTAATTTCGGAGGGGATGCTGTGAATATAGTAAAGGGTATCTTTGCAGCTCATAATTCCTACAAATAACGAGGTTTTTCTCATTAGTTTTCCTTTAAGCCGGGTTCGGTGAGAAAAAGCCTCCATTTTTTCCTTCCCCAATGTGTCAGACGTATTCCTCCCTTCCATTTTTCCAAAGTCCAGACTAATTTCCCAAATCCTACCAAAGCCCCAGTTCAACCTAAGCAAAGCAAAGCTGTTTCTACTTTAAGCCTCGGTCCTCTACTGCGGCAGAGTCTCAGTATCAGGCAAGCGGCGGGTCTCCCCCGGCAGGTGCGAAGTACTCATAGACAGTCGCAAGGGTCGGGACTGGGTGCTACGGATTTGGGAGAGTTGGAGACGGGCTTGCTCCAGGGAAGTGGATTGGTCTTGGAATAGAGTGCGCAGCTGTTCTTCAGTCTCCTCCAGTCGACGTTTCTCCTGGTTCAAGGCGCGGATTCGCGTTTGCTCCTTACTGCAGGCGGTTTTCTCCAGCACCAGCAGTCGTTTCTGCAGGGCTTCGTGTTCAGCCTTGAGTGAGTTCGGTACTTCAGTCTTCAAGGAAAGACCTAAGCTCTCTGCGACTTCCTTGATCTTCCGATAGCGACTTTCCGTCCTACTCAAGGCCTCCTTAGCAGTCTGTGCGAGAGCTTCTCTAGTCTCAGCAGCGAATTCCAAGGCAGTGATTTGGTCTTTGAGGAGAACCACGTGAGCCACTAGGTCCGTCATAGCGGCTGCTTCCTCGTTGGCGGCGGTTTCGCTCTTGACCCGGAGCAGGTCTCGCTCCAAGGCTTTGTTGGAGGTGTGGAGAGTGACGTTGAGTTGCTCGAGTTGGTGGATTTGGACGGACTTGTGGAGAAGTGAGTGTTCGAGGGAGTAGGAGTAGTTGGTGTCGCTGGTGCGTTGAAAGCGCTTTAGTACCTTCTTGTGCTCCTTGTGGTAGATGCGAAGCTGCTGCCCCGCACTCTTCCCATGACTGAAGGCGTCTCTCCGCAGAGGGAAGATTGAGGCCAGAGGCACGAAGGCACTGCGCTGCAAAGGCTTGGCTTTCAGTCCTGAAAGTCGTTGCACTGCAGCTGCAATTTGACTTTGCAGGAGTTGTTGTTCCGCCAACAACTCCTCTTCCTCGTCTTCCAACTGAGGCGCAGCCGAGTCGTCACTGTCCACATGTGTGAGGAAGGCTGCGGAGGGACTGCCCAGCATGTGCTATGCTAAGATGGGGCTAGAAGCCTGCTAGGCCTAACTGGTCCACACCCACTGCTATCAGTGGATGGCGAAAGTCTCCTGTCAGCAACTCCGTCTTCTCTATGGACTTGGCCTCGACCAGGGTCTTCTTGAGTGCGTGGCGATAGAAGCACACGCCCACAGCAGCCAGCAACACCAGTGTCCCCAGTGCAAAGATCCCTCCCACTACGTAGTAGACCTGTCCCTGACTGAGCATGAAGGTCAGACTGGTCACCAGTTGGAAGAACACGAGAGCGAACTCCAGGAAGTACTGGCTGCTTTCAGCCACTCGACTCAGTCCTTCTTTGGGAATTGCGAAGAGACAGAGTAAGTTGTACTTCTGAATGATGTAGCGCAGGGAGAAGTAGAGCAGGCCAATAGGCAGGATCAGGGGAAAGACGACTGAAAAGGTGAGGACTGTCAGGAAACTGGTGAGGGAAATGGTGTAGTTCATGGTGAAGGAGTAGTAGGGCGGCTACATGCTTCTTACCACATAGGCCTTTTCCTTGTCCTCCTTAGTAATCGCCTGCCACTGCGCAATCTTTATCACTACCAGTCTGCCTGCTTGCAGCATGTCCAGTCCATTGCCCAGCAGCGCCATCTGCACCATGAAAATAGTGAAGAACTGGCCTGTGGATGTCAGACTGTTGGCCACTTTGCCGACCCAGGAGTTCAAGTCTCCATATATAGCCAAGTCCACAATTTTGATGAACTGCATGCCGAAGAACTGCAGGAAGAAGACGTAGAAACTGTTGAAGAGCAGGAATTTCGTCATGCTGGACACTGCTGCTTCCGACTTGCTCACATGGTGCTCTGTAGCCACGAGGAAGTCTATAGCCATGGGCAGCAGCACTTGCTGGTACACTAACAGCAGTACTGTGGGCAGGTACTCTCCTACCAATGCTGCACCTTCAGAGCCCACTCCCTGCTCGTAAATGCCTGTGAAGAAGTTGATGAAGTTGGTGGGAGTCAGCACCAGCAAGAAAAGAATGATGAACAGTAAGGTCAGCACCAGCTTGAAGCAAGCTCCGTGCAGCGGCGAGGAATTCACATAGTTCCAGTTCACGTCTGTGGGAGAGCAGGCTTCGTGCAGGCGGAAGAAAACCCCCGCGGTGTTGCGGTAGGAGGCTTTCACCTTGTTTAGAGCCTCGACTGAGCGGAAAGTGATGAAGGCTACTCCGCAAGTGCGGTCTAGACCGGCGTGGTAGTGCTCTTGCAGCTTGGCTAGATGCTTGTTTTCCAGGGCTTCGAGGTGCTGGATTGCGGGCACTTTGGAGCAGAGCTTGATACGTATGTGAGCAGTCTTCTGTGTTTCTTGTTCATAGATCCGATAAGAGCGCAGTTGAGCCTGCTCTTCCTTGAGCTGCATATAAAGCGGGTAGGCCTTAGAGAACTCAGGCACAGCTTCAACCTTCGCAACAGCTCCGGGGTAGTGCGCATCCAGCCAGTCCCTGAGCTGCTGCTCCACTACTTGAGGACTCTGGGTCGTGTCCAGGCCGAACACCTGGAGTGCACACTCGCTGCCTTGGTCGCGGTAGACTGGCTAGTGCTCACCCTCACGCGAGAACTTGAAGAAGGCGTAGAGCAGGCCTTGTCCCAGTGCAGCGAACAGCAGAAAGCACACGACTGGGCCGACTATCAGGTCCTCCGAGCCTCTGATGTGTGCGAAGCTCAGACTGTTCAGTTCGTTGGAAACGGAGGAAGAGCCCACACTGTAGAGCGGCACCAGGATAGTGAAGGCGAGGAATGTGAGCAGAGTGAGCAGCGCGATTATCATTTTGTGCAGCTTGAGGAACAGCAGAGCCGGACTGCCACACAGTTCCTGCAGCTGGTTCGAGTCGATCTCGTACACGTGTATCAGCAGCGCCAACAGGCTCCACTCTGACTCGTAGAGTGCCACTCTCGGCATGTCCGCAGCCAGCACTTTCCTTGTTCGCACCTTACGATAGCAACAGAACAAGCAGAAAAACACGAGAAAGATGACAGAGTTGATCATCAAAGCCATGCACAGGCCCCAGGCGCTCGAATCCACCATTATTTACCTACACTCTCCACACTTCGACGTAGAGCGAGGGGGAGTTCGGACAGGTCACTGCGCCAGCGCTGCACCAGCCAAGCCACGTAGAAGTCTTGCAGTAGGGGGCGGGGGCCTGTCCACTTACCCAGGCGTTTGGCGAGTCGACGGATCACGGCTTTCGCGGCTTCAGCCCTGTTCTCTGTGGACAGAAGGTCTTGATGTGCGTCTTGCACATAGTCGCAGAGACTTTCCACCAAGTATACTTGCACTTTGTCTTCCGGGTAAAGGCCGAAGGTCTGAGCAATGTAGCGAGCTGCGGGGCGGGTTTGCATCAACTTCTTGTCGCCAAAGTCACACACAGGGAAAATCCCGAATTCGCTCAGTTCCTGCAGCCTTGCAGGGTCATACTTGCTCAGCACGACCTTGTGGTCAACAAAGCGCAGGCCTTGGTAGGTGAAGAGTAGCTTCAGCACTTCCGCGGTCTCATCCCCTCCCTCCACTCTGTGCAGGCGGATGATGATGTCCCGCCCAGGTAGAGACCTAGGCGGTGTAGGTGCTTCTGATTCCTCGGAGCTTTTGCGCATAATGCTTTCCCAGGCCACTTCCGGGTCGTCTTCTGCCAGTGCAAAGAAAGCATTGGCCTTGCTGACGCCGTGCTCGTCCAGAGAAGACCTGCTGGATACCACACTTCTCTGCGCCTCCAGACTACTCAGTAGGTCCACTGTTTTGCGCAGTCCTGCAATAGCAATGACACTCTCCAACAGGTTCGTTTCTTTTGAGTTTTGAATGCTCAGGCGGCTGGCCACAAGCCGAAGAATGTCCTTCTGAGGCAGGGAAGCTGCAGCTCCGATAACCGCACAAACGCCTTGGACGTCTCCACTGTGGTGATACACCTCAAGCTCCACAGCGCACTCGAAGTCTGTCGCGTCCTTGACCAGTTCCGCCACTTCGTCAATGTTGACTTCCTTGGGCAGGTAAAGGAGGATGGTAGGGGCACAGTGCTGGGCCTGCTCGATGACGGAAAGCAGTGGAGGGGAGGCGAAGATTTCACAGAGACTGCCGTTGGCTTGGGACCTGGGAAGGTCGAGGAACACGACGTCGGCTCGAAGTTGGGAACTGAGAGCCAGGAAGTCTCCCTGCAGAAAGGTCATTTTCTCTGCGACGCCGTACACATTGGCATTGTGCTTTGCATACTCAACTTTGACGGGGTCCAAGTCTAGAGCCGAAACTTGACAGTGTCGCGCGAGCTGGATTGCCGTTCCTCCTACGCCGCAAAAAGCATCCAGCACCTTCACGTTTTTACACCTCTTGGAAATGCACTTGGCGATTCGCTCCATCACGCATTCAGTCCAGGAACCCACGTCGACCTTCACTCCCTCGTCAAATTTGGAGAACAGTTCCAGACGCTTCAGCCACAGCGACTTGGGGAGTTGTTCAGAAGAAGCATGCTTGCCTTCTACGGGCCTCGGCGTCTGGTCTTCGGCCAGGTTGGTGTGATGTATGAGAATGAAGACCTTGCTCGGGCCTCGACCTGCGAGGTACACCCGCTCAGCAGCGTAGTCGAGTACCGGGTAGTGGAGTTGAGGCCTGACTTCCTCTGTGTAGGCCGAGGGCGAGGGGAGGTCTGTGAGCTGCTGCACTGCAAGGCGGGAAGTCTCCACAGGAGGGTAGCAGCACAGCAGACGCCGGTACCAGGAAGGCGGCTCTTCGCGTACTACCAGAGATAGACTCAACTCAGGCTCCATGAAATGGCAGAGGCGGAACAACTCCTCAGCAGTCAACGTCAGCGCCAGAACTCCAGAGTGCAACAGCAGGAAGAACACTTCGGGTTCTGGAGAGAGGAGGAGGCGAGACTGCTCTCCAGAGACCTGGCGGATGAGAGCTTCGTGCAGCGGGGCTACACCTTTGAGAAATGGCTCCAGGCTGACTTTTGCCTTGAGCCCACTCCCAGCGTTGGTAAGAAACATGCAGCTTCGCAGTGGCGTCCAGCGAGCTTTGTGGCTAATTCCTTCGGCATTCAGCTTTGCGGGGTCGCACTCAAGCTGGCTCGTCCCGTCCACCTAAAAGCCCTGGCACTGGAAGTCCGAGTGACCCTGCGTCTCAAAGGCGAGTCCGAGTTCTGGCTTTCGACCCGAGGCCAAGGACTAGAGGACCCCGACGCTGTAGTGTGTCGCTTGCTGAAGGAAGAAAACAGCCAGCGCATGTTCCTAGAGCTAGGCGCTCTCATCGGTCCAGACCAAGCCTTCCGCTTCTTCAAGCGTCAAGAAATCCCTGCTCGCAAAGACGCTTCCGAAGAAGCGCTAGCATGCGACTTCACCACTGTGCATCTGCACTTCGTGGACAATGGAGACAGTCGAGTGCTTGTGCAGCTGCGTGAAGGCAGTCGACCTCTCCGCAGCAGCTGCTCTGCCTTCGTGCCTTGTCTCGAGCCTACGCAGCTCACGCTCCTGGGCTCGGGGGAGTCGGTGGAAGTGAGTCAAGTGAAGGTGAACTACGCGGAAAGGATGAGAGGACAAAGCAGCTCACTAGTGCGCAAGGAGTGCTGCAGTTTACAGTAATACCTATTTGACGTTGAAGACGGCGTATTGCCGGGCCCAGGAAGTGAGAAAGAAGGAGCCCAGGGCCTGGGCCGACTTCGAGGCTCGAGTGAGCACTCGGTGTTGCCAGGGTCGCGGGTGGAGCAGTTGTGAGGGCGGCTGTGAGTGCATTAGACTGGCTGCCTGGGTGCAGGCCGCCTCCCAGTCCAGCGTCTTCACCACGCTTCCGAAGTGCTTGTGCAGGTCTGGCAGGTCCTTCATCTGCTCCACTGCTGGCTTTTCCAGTAGAATCACGCTGGCTGTGAGATAGAGCACTGCGAGTGGGTCTGTCAGGCAGAAGTCAAACACCCTCGCAGCCTGCATAAAGCAGGGAATCACATGAGCGAAGAAAGTGAGCACCCAACTCAGTGCGAACATTGGGGTCTGCCTGGTGGTTACCTCCTCTTGTAAGAGTTCTATCCGCTCACTCAGAGCGCTGTCTGCATGGCGCAGGATGCGTAGCGATAGAGATAGCATTTCCGTCACTTCCGCGAAAGTTTTCCGCATGGAAGCATGACAGTGAGTATAAACGAAACGTTGAAGCAGCAGGTAGGCGAGGTCCTCTCCTGCGACCAGTAGGAAGACTGTGCATATGTCGTGGAAACCCTGGAAATAGTGCAGTTCCGAGTCTTCCTGCAGGATACGGGCCATTAGCTGAGTGAGTTGGGCTGCTTGACTTGCCCTGCTTTCTGCAGTTTGTCCTTTCAGAACGTCAAAGTTATATAGTGACCGCACGATGTCCATATGAATCAGGCTGTCGAACTTGCAGTGAGTAGCGCAGTTCGACGCCACAGCGTTGCCGGGGCAAAGTCCCAATAGCCGTGGCCAGATTTGTCGTCGTAGCGAGTCCGTCACCAGTCCAAAGCGCGAGTGACAGAAAAACTGCAGTTGTTGCCACTCCACTGGCTCAGACCCACTCAAGACTCGCTCAATGTCCAGTGCCTTGTCCAACGGCGATGTGTAGAGTTTCATTAGCAATGTGGCTTCTGAGTTGGTATTTCGCTGCGGCCGCTGCCAAAGTGGTGTTTGTAGCGGAGGTGTGCAGACACGGCTCTCGAGCCCCTACAAATCCCAAGCTGTGTCCGTGGGACCAGGATGGGAGATGGGACAACGACTGGGGAGAACTTACATCAGTGGGCATGCGGATGCACTTCCTGCTGGGCAGAGAACTGAGACAGCGCTATATCATCAACCAGCCGACTTTCGGCCCGGAATTCAATGGGACTGAAATATATGTGCGGAGCACTGACTTCAACAGGACTATTATGAGCGCCCAAAGTCAACTTATGGGTCTATTCCCGCCCCCAACCGGACCCACTCTCTCAGACAGCATGGGGGATGTAGCAGTGCCGCCTATAACTGTGCAGAAGGAAGTCGATATTGTTAATGCACTGCAAAACCGAGCCCTGCCTTTTCAGTTTCAGTCGTTTCCTGTGCACGTAGTGCCTTTGACTGACGACTGGGTGCTGTTTGCGACCTTCACGTGCTACCGCCTTCAAGAGGCAATTGAAAATCCTATATATAGTGAAATGACTACGAATATCACCAATTCCAATCCCTACTTCTTGACAGCCTTGCAGTCTTTCACGAACCTGCCCGCGCAAGAAGTAGCAGACAACTTGGCGGATATTATCGACAGCATTCAATGCAACCAGGCAATGGGTTTCCCCCTGCCCGCCTCCACACCTCAGCTTTTGGAAAATGCCACTGTAATCGGCAATGAGCTTTTTTCCATTTACTACGCTAATGACTTGCTAGTACGCTACTTCTCGGCTTGGTTCTTCCTGGACCTGGCTGAGCACTTCGAAGCTGTTATGCAGGGCACAGAGCCTACGAAGTTTAGACTGTATTCAGCTCATGATGGCACTTTGGCAGGCTTTCTAGCAGGTCTGCAGGTCTACGATAACAAGCAGCCGCCCTTCGCCTCCTCCCTGATCTTCGAAGTCAGTGAAACCAATGGTGACTTCTCCATACGTATACTGTACAATGATGTGCCTCTAGCCATTGGACCTTGCTCGTTGACTGAGTGTCCGCTGCTAGCCTTCATTGATTACCTGTATATGCGGTCCTTTGCGAGCGAAGACGTCTGTCTGCCGCCCAGCAGTAACCCCTGGAGCGACATGACGAACGGTGGCACGGACTCTATCATGCCTGCAGGCGGCTCAGACCAGTTGAAGTGGGAAGCCTGGGTCGCTATTGCCTTCTGTGTATTCGCCATTTTGGCGGTGACAGGCGCCTGCATTGTCAGCAAAGACTGCAAAGCAGAAACTGCCTACAGGCAGATGGATGATCTCGGCTCCTCAAGCTCTTCTATGCCACAGACGAAAGTTGTCAACTTGCCTAATCCGTAAAAAGCTTTACTGAGTTAGAAATTGTGGCGTGGCTTGCAGCGTTGCTGGCTGTTGCCGCTGCAGAAGTAGTTTTCGTTCTCGAAGTGTGCAGACATGGCTCCAGAGCGCCTACAGACCCTACAGTGTGTCCGTGGGACCAGGACGGGAGGTGGGGCAATGGCTGGGGAGAGCTGTCTCCAGTGGGCATGAGAATGCACTTCCTGCTGGGCAGTGAGCTGCGGCAGCGCTATGTGCTCAGCCAGTCTGTGTTCGACCCTGAATTCAACTCTACTCAGATCTATGTGAGAAGCACGGACCTCAATCGAACTATCACGAGTGCGCAGAGTCAACTAATGGGTCTGTTTCCTCCACCCAATGGACCCACTGTCTCAGACAGCATGGGGGATGTAGCAGTGCCACCCATATCCGTGCAGAAAGAAGCCAACATAGTGAATGCACTGCAAAACCGAGCCCTGCCTTTTCAGTTCTCATCCTTCCCCGTACACGTGTTTCCGTACATGAGCGACTTCGTGTTGCTGCCGAATGCAGCTTGCTACAACCTACTTCTGTACACCTATGCCTCTGCAGAGGTGCAGCAAGCCATTACCAACATTAGTCTGTCTAATCCTTGGCTACTTGAAGGACTGCAAGCTTTCATTCCCATTCAGACAGAGTACATCGCAAGCAACCTGACCAACATCGTCGACAGCATATACTGCAGTCAGGCTATGGGCTTTCCGCTGCCTGCATTTTCTCCTGAACTCCTCAATAACGCCACTAACATCTTCAACCAGATATTCTCCGTCTATTACCAGGACGACCTCTACATTCGGTACGGTGCGTCTTGGTTCTTCTGGGATCTTGTGGAGCACTTCGAAGCGGTCATGCAGGGCACAGAGCCTACAAAGTTTAGACTGTATTCAGCTCACGATACTACTTTGGCAGCCTTCCTAGCAGGTCTGCAGGTCTACGATAACAAGCAGCCGCCCTTCGCCTCCTCCCTCATCTTCGAAGTCAGTGAAACCAATGGCGACTTCTCCGTACAAGTGTTGTACAACGATGTGCCTCTCATCATCGGACCTTGCAAATCGGCCCAGTGCCCGCTGCAGACCTTCACTGACTACCTGCGACTCAGAGCCTTCGCAAGTGAAAATGTGTGTTTGCCGCCCAGCAGTCAGCCCTGGAATGACACGAAGAAAAGTAGCTCGGACTCCATCGTGCCTGACAGTGGGTCGTCCGATTTGAAGTGGGAAGCCTGGGTCACTATTGCGCTATGCGCTGTGACCTTGCTGCTGTTCCTGGCAGCCTGCATCTTGAGCCGAAGCGAGAGTGCGGCGAGGAAGTTCGAAAGCTCACAGTCCTCTATAGACGAACGAGTTATAAACTTTCCTAAGCCGTAATGAGACTGCTTTGTCTACTAGTGCTGGCAGCCAGTCAAGTGATACAAATCATCGAAGTGTGTCGACACGGCTTCCGCACACCCACTGCCTTCTACCCCTGGGACACGCTATGGACAAATGCTCCTGGAGAACTGGTGCCTGTGGGCATGCGGATGCACTTCCTGCTGGGCAGTGAACTGAGACAGCGTTACGTTGTCGAGGAGTCACTTCTCCAGCCTTCCTACAACGCTTCGACTGCGTACTTCCGCTCCACTGATGTGAACAGGACCATCATGAGTGCACAAAGTCAACTGATGGGCCTGTTTCCGCCTCCCACAGGCCCAGTCCTCGAGGTGAGTCTGGCCTCTATCGCAGTGCCGCCTATCCATGTAGAGCATTTGAACGACCTAGTGGACGGACTGCAGTCCAAAGCTCTCCCTGCTCAAACGCAGACAGTGCCAGTGGAAGTGTACCCCGCTGCTGTGGACTATGAGCTGCAGCCTGACAGTGCCTGTTATCTGTTGAAACAGAACATCGTAGCTCTCAGTCCTAACTTCACTCAAGTGGCTCTCAGTAACCAGTTCGTGTACCAGACCTTACTCAACAGTGGCTACTTCCCGAGCAACTCCACTTTGCTGGGCAAGTATAAAAACGTGCTGGACGACTTGCTGATCAACAGTCAAGCTGCCCACCAGCTGCCTACTGCCTTCTCTGCACCTGACTTCCTGGGCAATGTCTCTGTGCTGTTCAACCAACTCTTTTCTCTGCCTTACCGCGACCCATGGAATGCCCGCCTCTTTGCCTCTGCCTTCTTCTTAGACCTGAAGTCTCAGTTGCAGCTTATCGCTGGGAACCACTCCTTCACTCCGTTTCGCTTGTACTCCGCTCATGACACGACCATCGCTGGGTTCCTGGCAGGCCTACAGGTATTCGACTTCAAACAGCCTCCCTTTGCCTCAACTCTTATTTTCGAAACTAGCAGACAGAGCGGGCAACTGTACATGCGAGTGATTTATAATGACCAGCCACTGCTCATTCCCACCTGTCCCTCGGCATTGTGTCCACTTCAGACTTTCATTGACTACCTGAACTACAGGTCCATTCTCAACCTCTCAGACATCTGCAACACCAACAGCAGTATAGAGTGGAGTACTATGGAGCAGCCCACATCAAGCGAGAGTTTAACACCTGGAAAAGGCTCTACTGAGGCGAAGTGGGTGGGGTGGCTGGCCGTAGGACTGGTGTGTTTGGTCTTGCTAAGCGGAGCAATTCTGTGTATAGCTGCAAAGCAGAGACGTAAGGAAGATTGTTTGCCGCTGATGAAGGAGATGGACCAGTCGAGCAGCTCAGTGGGAGAGCGGAAAATAGTGAACCTAGCCTTTAGATAATGGTGCTTCGAATTGTTCTGGCCGGGGCAGGTCTCTGCAACATCCAAGTAGCGAAACTGCTGCATGACATGGTTCTAAGCAGCTACGGGGACCAGATCCAAGTGACTCTGGTGTCTGCCTGGGAGTACACGTACTATTCAGCTATGTACCCCGGTGTGCTGGCAGAACAGTACGATGAAGAAGAAACACGCATCCCTCTGCTCCCGCTGGCAGTGGCCTGTCGCACGCACCTCCTCATAGACAGTGTGGTGGCTATCAGTGCTGCTGCTAAAACTGTATCTCTCGCCTCGGGGACTCAACTCGCTTTTGACATTCTGGCGGTCAACGTGGGGAGCAAGACACCTGGTAGTAATGTGCCCGGCGTTCTGCAGTACGCCATCCTCACACGACCTCTGAACGTGTTTCTAGCGAAGCTGCAGGCGCGGGAAGAGCAGCTGCTAGCAGAGGGCGTGGCTCCTCGAGTGATCGTGGTGGGCAGTGGTCCGTCTGGCCTCGAACTATCGCTAGTGCTTCGCAAACGCTTAAATGCGAAGTTCCCAGGAGGAAACGCAATCATCACAATTGTGGACGAGCAGTCCAAAGTGCTGCCCAACTCCTCAGTGAGCTACCGAGCTTTGGTCCTACGCAACCTCAAGAACAAGCAAATCAAAGTGTTTGCGAACGCTAGCGTGCAAGTGGTTCGGCAGGATGAGGTGGAGTTGAAAGACGGCCGCATCTTGAAGGCGGACATCTTCATCTGGTCAACGGGGTGTGACCCACAGAGCATCACGCACGACTTGTCTGTGTGTCGGAAAGGCTTCATCCTCGTCAACAGGTCGCTGCAGACACTCACTTCGCCGGAGATCTTCGGAGCAGGGGACTGCGTGACTATCCAGGGCTTTCCGAAGGACTTCCCACCCAAGACAGGGGCGCATGCAGTACGTGAAGGCCCAGTCGTGGCAGCCAACATGGCGGCCCTGGTCAAGTATCGCCTGCTGCGCATTCCCCTCAGCTTTATGCTCTTCGAGCCCCAGAGTGACTTGCTCACTCTCCTCAACCTGGGGGACGGCCGTGGCATTGTCACCAAATACGGAATGACTTTCTCAGGCGAGTGGGTATTCCGGCTCAAGGACTACGTGAATAAGCGCTTCATTCATCGCTACTCTCCACAAGCTCTCCTGGGTGTCAGTGCTTACGAACACTTACTACAAGCGGGCTATGACGAGGCCGCGCAGAAGGCAGCGTATGATATGCGTTCAAGTGACGTGACCGAGGACTACTCCATCATCAACTGGTACGATGCCTCGCGCAGGTCGCAGGACGTCCAGCACGAAGTGAATGAGTTGGAGCCCGACATTGCTTTCAACCTGTTGCTCGAGTCCTCAGACACCCTGAAGGTAGGCAGCTCTGAAGACTTCGAATTCCAACTCTGCATCCTGCAGCGCACAGACAGGGACACAGAGTTCCGCTACGCTCTCCTGCGCAGGTACGAGGAAGCCATGAGCGAACTAAATAGCTAGTGTACATGGAAGTGCTCGTGTGCGCTCTGCTACACCTCGCAGCCATCTGCAACGTGTCTGTGCTTTCCGCGCCTTACTTGTTGACGGGCCTCGTGCAGACTGTGTGGCTCGTGGCGAGGCCGCATGCTCCGGTGTGCCTGTATGTGTTGCTGTGTATCTATGCGACTCTGTGCTTGAGTGCTAAACTCGTATTCACAGGGTTGTTCTTTTCGCATACTCCCTTTCTGGATGGTGGGGATATGCGGGAACTGTTGGGATTTCTAGTGTCGTCTCGGGAGCATTACGCCTACGATTTGTTCCTGACGCTGTTTCCTGATGCACTCAGCCTGGCTCTGAGCGTATTGGGCCTACGAGCTGCTCGCGGAGCAAAGCCGCAGTCCTGGGGCAAGCCCTGGCTCTGGCTGTTCCTCACGTTCGGGTCGATTTGTGTGAACTCCGTGTTCGCCTGTGCAGCCCTGAACCTGTGCTACCTGCTGCTGTGCTTGACTTGGGGGGCCGTTTCCACTCGCAGAGTCCCGCAGCACTCCTACAAGTGGCTGTGTCTCAGCGCCCTCACTCTGGCCGTGCTGCACGTCGACTTTTCCTTCTGCTTCGATGCTGTATTGAAAGAGGAACTGTGGACTGACGCGAGGCGTCAACTGGGAGCACTGTGGTTCAATCGTCTGCACATTGGAGAAGTGGCGCTAGTACTAGTGACTCTGTACCTGGCTCTCTGTGCCAGCAGAGCCCTGCTCCTCGCTTCCCCCGAAGACCTGCTCCGTCCTCTCAACCCCTTCGAGTTGGTGCGGCCCAGAGCCACTCATGCTCCGCATAGCAGCGAGGAAGGCACTGAGTTGAGGGAGTCTATGGCTGAAAGCAAGGACGCACCTGTCCTTGAACGCAGGAAGTCCTTCCTGCGCCTCGCCTGGAACACACTCAACTCCTCGCAAACTCTCTTCCTCAGCTTCAAGTTCTTGTTGGCCTTCTGGATCACCCACTACTGCAGCTGGCTTGGAGTGGCGCAGCTGCTGTGGCTCTTCTACTGCGTCCTCGAGCCACTTCGCCATCGAGCGATTTGGAGTCTCGGCTGGATGATGTTGCCGCTATTGGCGGCTCAGAGTGTGGCTGCCTTCGTAGTCAACATCCTCGAGTCCCAAGTGTCTGACTCAGTGGGAGTGCAAGTCTTCTCCACTCCGTGGGCTGAGTTCGCTTTCCAGCTGCTGACACTGCACGTAGGGTTCGCAAGTGTGCTGCTGAGCACCATTGAAGAAAGGACCCTGTACCACGGCACACTCTCCACTCAGCCTTGTGTGAGTCTGGTACTGGAAAACGCTGACAAACTGTCCCTGTGTGCAGTCTTCGCCATCGGACTGAGCGCAATCAATCTCCTGCACGCAGGACTGATGGTGATCTGCATGGTCTTCATGCTGAACACTCAACTGGCCAAGCGGTACTGGAACATGCTAGTGGGCTACACTATGTTCCTGCTGTTGCTCAGATACGTGTGGGTGCTGAGCGCCAGAGAAGACAGCCATCTACTGGATAACTCCACCACATTGAACTTGGTGGGTCTGCCCACAGACACTTCAGAAATGGTGTACCCAGTGTTGCCGGAGGACTACCTAGTGTGGATTCTGCTGGCTGCAGGGTCCATGCAGCTGTCGGCCTACCGCTCCCTGGGCCAGAGAGGCCGGACTGCCAATACAGGAGGGTGCTTCACTTGGGTGCTGAAGACTGCCCTGCGGATGTACGAATTCCTCAAGAACGACTACATTTGGCCTGTGTACGGCCTGCTCTTCCTCATCATGTTGGTGTCAGACCTGAACCTGCTCAACGCAGTTCGCTATCTGCTTTTGCTAGGCATGCTCGTGCTGCACCTCAAAGGCAAGCGCAAGCCTATTTCTGTGGGTTTAGGCATGGTCAAGCGTGTGTGGTTCGTGTTTGTGTACTACAGTGGAGGACTGATGTCCTTCCGTTACATGTACCAATTCAGCCAATTTAGCCATGATTACGGGTCCTCAGAGGGGGAAAAGTGGATGGAATATCTTGGTATCAAGAGGTACTCTAGTGGGCAACTGTATGCAGCGATGGTGGGGGATACTGTTATTTTGCTAGCAGCGGTCCTCACAGCTCGTTCCTTTCACTCGCAGAATTGGATGGACCAGGGTGATAACACTGCGAACGGGCTGCTACTGGGTTATCTCAGGCAGGAAACACACGAGCATACCGAGAGTTTCAAGCTTATGAAATATCTGGCCGGCCCTTTTGATAAGCTCCTGGTCTTCACAATCGGCTTGCTGGCGGTGTATTGGAAACTGGCGGCCTCGACAGCTCTGCTTCTCCTCCTCTGTCTCTACTTCTTCTACGTGCGGATAACGTATCATTATCACGATGCCAAGCGAGGTCGGAGCGTACATAGCAACACCCTGGACGCTCGGTACAAGCAGTGGGAGTTGCTGTTTGTGAGTACCATTGGATGTGCAGCTTTGGACTACTTCGCTTTCGCTGTGCCCACGGAGTGGCTCTGGCAGTGGACAGCCAGTGTGGCGGGGTTCTCGAACCGAGGGCTCAAGCTCTCGGAAATTTGGGGTTATGCACTGGTCTTGATTTTGCTGACTGTGGAGAAGCACTGTATCGAGTTCCTAAAGCAGCAGTCTGAGTCAGAACACACAGTGTCGCAGTACTGGATGAGTGCGAGAGTGGTGGCGGAGGAAGCAATCGTGCTCTGTCTGTTGCTGCTGGCCTTTACCAAACTCACAGTAGTCAGCTTTATCTATGTGGGGGCAGTTGTGCTGTTCACGCTCTCCCGACAGAAACTGTTGTACATGTGGGTGTTGGGAGTGACTCTGGCCTGCTCAATGGCACTACAATATCTCGTGCTACTTTCCAACGTGCAACCAGAGTCAGCCCCTCAGACCCTGCCCACGACCCACCCCCAGTACGTGCCTTGGTACCCGCACCTTCATCTCAACTCCCCTGAGGTGCAGTTCTTCAACCTAGGACCCGACCTCACTCAACTACACAGCCTCTCAGCAGACCTGCTGGTCCTACTCCTCACCTTGACTTACTTCCAACACCTTGCAGGCGCTCAAACTGCGGAAGATCAAGTGCAAGTGGCGGGCTTGGAAACGACCAAAAGCTTTGTCTACAACTTCGCTCACGTGGTGATTCTTGTGCTGGTGCTTGTGTTCGTAAGCCAGAGCGCAGGCTTGAGCGCTGTTGTTTACTGTGTGTTCTGCTTAGTGTTCCTGTTCAAAGCGAATCAGTTGCTGCGCAGTGAAAAGGGCTGGGCCAGTTACATCCACATTCTGCGGCGCTACTTCACAGGCTTTATGCTGCTAGACTTCTGCTTGAATATGGTGTATCAAGTGCCGCTGGCAATATTCGATAACAGCGATACTGAGGACTGGGGACGAGCTCTTGGCTTGGTTCGTCTCTGGCGCAGCTCTGGGAGCCAGCCTTCTGATGCTCGGGAGCAATACATGTGGATAGTGTATAAGACCCTCACTTTCGCATTAGTGCAACTCATCATCCGGATGTTCGAGCACAGTGACTTCAAGTCCTTCATGGCAGACTTTCGAGCCAAGGCGCAAGCCAGGGCCGAGGAAGTGAGCCGAGCTATGGCTCACAGCTTTAACGACGGCCGGATTGCAGCCTCGGAGCGCTACCGCCAGGACAAAGCCGACTTGGACCTGAAGCTCAGCAAACTGGATGCCCAAGTCAAGAGTTGGCATGACAAGCAGCAGCAGGTGTTGGACGAAACCTTTGCACCTGAAAGTGCTTCCATCAATTCAGAGCCACTAGTCGTGCAAAGCAAAGTCTCCTTGCGCCACAGACTGTGGCTTGGCATCGTGGGCTTAGCAAACCCATACTTGTTCCGGGAGGTGGTGGAGCGAGCTCGCGGGCCTGGGAAGTTGAGCTGGCGTTCTGGAGGCTGGCTAGCCTTCGCAGTGCTGAGCAGCAACACTCATTTGATTTGCTACTTCTGCTTCATTCTAAACGGACTGGTGTATGCGAGTTTGGAAGCGCTGGTCTTTCCTCTGTCAATGCTGAGCTATGCACTGCTGGAGGCACCGCGGCCTCTGCCCCGCTATTGGCGGCTAATGCTTGCATACTCCGAAGTGGTCTTTTTTGTGAAGTTCGTACTGCATCTGAACTTCTGGGAGCTTTTAAACAACCCCTTGCAGTACTATCACGACACATACAAGATAGGCTTCCTGGACCCCACCTACTCCTACACGCCCTCTATCTTCGCCTACACTGTCTGTGACGTCCTCTGCATGCTTGCAATCCTTGCGCATGAATACTACTTGCTCCGCTGCGGACTGGGACGCTGCACGGAGTTCGAACTGGAGACTCTCAACCAGGCGAAAGCCCGACTTCAAGGAGCGGGCGAAGCGCCCTTTCAGGAAGCCGAGTTGCTGCCTGTCGAGCGCTCCTCTTATTGGAGGAAATTCATTGCGTTTCTCACTCGAGTGTCACCGAAAGTGAAGGAAGAGAAGCCCGGCTCAGACCTGTACACTCCAGCCCTACTCGTTCAACTGATCCTCTTGTTCTACATCCTCTTTTTCTACACACAAATGGACGGAGAGTCGCAGGTCTTTTCAGGCGCTTTCGCCTCCAGCCAGTTTTCAGGGCACATGGTGGTGGCCTTGCTACTGCAGACAGCTCTAGTGCTCCTGGACCGCTACCTCTATCTGTGCTCCACTTCTCAGTCAACTCGCAAAGCGGAGGAAAGCGTGCCCCGCAGGAGCAACAGCTTGAGTTGGCGCTCCTACTTCGCCACCAAGTGTGTGCTCTACTGGCTCCTTGTCTTCTTCATGCACGCTATGGTGTTTTGGTACTACCCGCTCTCAGGCAACTACCTGCGTCGACCTCCCTACTACGACTGCTCCTCCCTTCACAGTTCCGAGTGTAAGAACTTCCAAGTGAACAGTGCTCTCCAGTGGTTCTACCTCCTGTATCTGCTGTACTTTCTGCTGTCAGCAGCCCAACTGCGCCTAGGCATGCCCAGCTACCGAGCAGGCTCCATGCCGCTCACAAGGATAGACAACGATGCAGCCCGCTACACCTTTCAGGGCTACATGGGTCTGCCCTTCTTCTTTGAACTGCGCACCATGGTGGACTGGTCCTTCACGAAGACCTCGTTGGACATGTTCCAGTGGTTCAAGTTCGAGGAAATCTACTCGCAACTGTACATCAGCAAGGTGCTCCTACGAGGTTATTACAGCCGGCCGCGAGGAGAGCCTATTGGAGTGTGTGAGAAGTTCTGTATAGGTGTCTGTGGACTCTTCCTCACTCTAGTCCTCATCCTAGGTCCACTCATCATCTTCAGCTCACTCAACCCGATTGTGGAGGACAACCTGGTGAATAGCGCTTCAGTGGAAGTAGGGGCGATGATCAATGAGTCCTACTACCTGCTTTACTCGGCCGAACGCGTGCAAAGCCTATCTAAGCTGAATTCCCACTCTAAGCTCTTCGACAGCACTACAGACGTTACTACTAATGAACGCGAAAACGCACAAACTATCGTGATGCCTAATTCTTCGGATACTTTGTGGGCGGTGCCGGCAGTGACCAAGGCGGAACTCATGTATGGTCTGGGCAACGCTAGTCTGCCTGCCTCCAGCACCTCTGCAGCTCTGTCCATGTCCTACACCTTCACTCGCGAAGTAAGTCCTAGCTAGTACCCGCCCACACAAACCCTCACGCAGCACTCCGCACAACAATCACTCAACGCCTCCATGTGTCAACTCATTCTAAAGACTTTCCAATCCAACTCCACTAGTTCAAACTTCAGCTTCCCCGGCTTTTACTCTCAGATGGTGCGAATTCCCACTGCAGGCACTCAACTCAACCCCTCCAGCGTCTCTGGCAGTCCCCAAGGCACACTCTTCCTGAATCTCACACAGGACACTGCTACGCCCTTCTTGTATTGGGTAGTGCACGGTATCAGCTTCTACACCATTTCAGAGCCCTACAGTCCCATCACTTTCAACTTCTCAGTCCTCACGTTTTACGTGTCAGTGGTGTATGTGGTGGGCCGACTGATCCGATTGCTGCTCGGCGGGAGTGCAGCCAACCTCATTCTCACAGATATTCCGCACCCCGAGCCCCTACAAGACCTGTGCGTGGGAGTCTACATTGCCCGCATGTCTGGCGACCTGAAGAAGGAGGAGCGTCTCTACTTCGAGTTGATAGACATTCTGCGCTCACCAGAGGTGCTCAAGGTAGTGACAGGGCGGAGTGCGCTCAAGGACGAGTAGTTATTGCACATACCTACTCAGGAACTTCTTGTGAAAGTCGCTGCGCACCGTGTCGTTGATGAAGCGGGGTTTGGGTTTGGGCTCCCCGTGGCATTGGTTGCGAAAGACTGTTTCTTCAGTCCACTTCTTCTGCAGAGCGTAGCCTGGAGCCGAGGCAGAGGAGCGCAGCAGCTCTTCACTGCGTATCTCTGCGCGCTGCCGGTCTTCCTCCGCCCGCTGTCTTTCCTTCACTTCTTCGCGCTCCCGCTTGACCCGCTCGAGTTCCTGCATCAATTCCGCTTCATCATCACTGCTGTCGCTGCTGTCACTCTCTGAAAGGCTCTCGTCACGGTCCTCCTCGAAGGGAGTCGGGTCGTGCACGGCAGGCTCAGGCAGAAAGCGCTTTCGCCGGTAGTCTTGCTCTCCAAGGGCGAGTTGGTGCTTGAAGTTGACGCCGGCGGTCTCTTGCGAAGTGCCTTGGCCAAGTTTGCGGGTCTTGAGCACTGTGTGGCCTGGCAGGTCCTTAGAGGAGTACTGTCGAGTGGGGACTACGATGCGGTTGCCTCCCTGTTCCGACCCGCCCTGAATGGGCTTCCATGTTGGTCTGTGAGCCGTAGTCATTATTACCAGGCTACTAGGCTGAGGGCGAGTTAGCAGTGCTTAATTAACAGTGCAAATAAGTTAGCATCCAGCCTCGCCACTGCACTCCCAGGCTGTTCACGCAGGCTCAGCAGTGGCAAGCGCCGCTTCCAGATGCGAGTTCTGACGCGCTCGAGTCCTGCAGCATAGCGAGTGTCCTTCTGGCAGGCCAAAGCCGCCACATAGCCGCGCTCAGCTTGCTCCAGGTCACTCAGACTCTCCAGACACTGAGCACGGATAAAGTGCAGGCGACCTCCAAAGAAGCCGAACTGAGGCTGTCCTTGGCGCAGCAGGTTGAGAGCAGCCTGAGCATTTCCAGACAGTAGTATGGCGTAGGCGAGTTCTGTATGGGCTTGAGGATGCGTAGGGTGCGTCAACAACAGGCGGAAGAGGAAAGTGCCGCTTTCGTAAGCCCGGCCTTGGTCATTCAGCAGAATACTCATGTTGAGCAGAGCAGCTGTGTGTCCGTCGTTGAACAGCAAAGCCTGCTGAAGAGCCTCCATGGCCTGTTGGGGCTGGTCGAGATGGTAGAGGGCGGCTGCGAGGGAAGCCAGTGCATTGCAGTCTGCGGAGTGGACGTGGAGATGGGCACGGTACAGCTCTGCTGCCTGGCGGAAGTCCCCAGAGTCGAAGGCGGTGTGGGCCAGAGGGAGCAGGTTCATCTCAACGCTCTTAATTTACAGCCATATTAGAGGAGACCAGGGTCGTGCAGAGGCTAAGCACAGCCCGCAGCCCCTCAAGCAAGAGGAAGCTCGGAACTCTGCTACACTCAATGCAGAGAGAATTGCTGAAGTCGAGTTTCTATTCAGGATTGGTGGGTTCTGCACACTTGGGAGAGAGTTCTAGAGGCAGCGGAGGTCCGAAGGATGTTAATTCCATACACGGGTTGGTAATAATGGGTGACGACCTTAGCTTGCAAGTGCCGGACCTCGTGCACAAGCTGGCCGAGGACATCAGACAGGAGCGTGAGCGTAACCTGGCGTTAACGCGGGAACTAGTGCAGGAGAAGTCACGCATTTCTGGCCTTGAGAACATGATTCTTTCATTGCTACTGACGGAGCCCGAGCTCCAGGAACCCACTGTGTGCGAGTTAGTGGATGGCAAGTACCCCCCACATATCCGCAAGCTCAAAATACTCAAATACAAAGCCAAGCTGCAGAAGCGCAGACAGAAATTCCTACTCAGCCGTGAGTACAAGGGACGCAGAAACGCAGCACTGGCTAAGCCGCGAGTCAACGGCAAGTTCGTCAAGTACGCCTAGCTAGTATAGGACTGCCGCCGTCTTGGCAGTACCTTGTCAGTCCTTCAGTTTGACAGCAAACTTAACTTGAATGGTGCCCGCTTCCTTTAGTATGGCTGTCCACACAGTTCAGTTCCAACAACGCCCGGATAAGCTGACTAGTTCAGGCCTGTAGGCCGACTCTCATGTGCTTGCGTGCAGGGCTTACTTCCATGCTCGGTAATTCCTTTAAAGTCACTCTTCTGGGAAGTTTGTAAACTCTCTAACAAGGTTGGTGTAGAGTTTTACAATTGCGAAAAAGAGTTCTTCTGGCAAAGAACAAGTTCAATTAAGGGAAGAAATTAGGTGTGAGCTTTCGTTGATTTCTAAATGAATTCTCGATAGTTGTGTGATTTTCTAATTATTTTTATACGGAGTCAGTTACAAGATAGAACTTATAATTAATACAGTATACATATCAACGCAGAAGTTACATTGATTACTGAAATCTGCCTAAAGAATTATTAGTGCTGGATGTTTCTGGGGAGAGTCCAGACCTTCTCTAAAAGCAAACTACACTTTCGAACCGAGGAGTAGTTAAACACTGTTTCGACGTATTCCATCCTTCTTAAAAGTCCTCCACACTCATCACCTTCTGTGAAACTTCCCAATATCTTCCTCATTTCTCACATTCCTCGTGGATCATTCCTAACAGCGGCTAATTTCGCAGTGGATTTCACCTCTTGCGGAATATAGTGTTCGAAGCATAATGCAGGTCTGGAGGGACTAAAGTGCAGGTCAGTGTGGCTGCAGGGAAAAGGATATTCGTTATTGTCTGCTTGAAGGCTGATGATAGAGATTGAATAGAAATGGCGCAGCAGATACGGCTGATTGAGTCGGAGTTGAGGACTTCGTGAGACAGATTGTGAGTGCTCTGGCTTGTGCTCAAGCGAAGATAATATACCTGTAGGGAGTAGCTCATAGTGATATCAAGCCCGCTAATATCTTCATAAACACTCGGGCAACTGGACACTTACAGTGCCTTTCAGGGGAATGTGTTTAGTCTCGGTATG
>Ga0247837_1000714_pt1 | contig 71757 bp, 43 predicted proteins | sample LaCtaG_2_FD_187115 | JGI IMG/M metagenome (GOLD analysis project Ga0247837, IMG submission 187115) | Freshwater microbial communities from meromictic Lake La Cruz, Castile-La Mancha, Spain - LaCruzMarch2015_14.5m | ecosystem: Environmental > Aquatic > Freshwater > Lake | place: Spain: Castile-La... | reverse complement strand
TTGGTCTACGTAGAAAGGAGCGGTGCTGTCGGAAGGCACACAGGCAGTGGCGGACAGGCACAGGAGCCATACCAGCCTCCAGCTTTTCATTATTACCCACAAACACACAAGAAAGAGGAATGGGAGACAGGAGAGAACACAGGAAGGCGAAGATGTAGGGAAGCAGCAGGCAACAGGCTGGAATTTCACTGAGACAGTGACTGAAAAGGAGGAAAATTAACTGCTTTTCTCTCCTGGAAAGCAACCAGCTATTCAACAGAGGCCTTTTCGTTACGTTTTTCCTCTAATATAAGACAAATTGAGGGGAATTCGCTGTAAGTCGCCTATAAATCTGCTTTAAAACGCAATTTCCATCAACTCCCATCCCACCTTTCTGCTTCCCCAATCCAAATTTCCACCAAACTCCCACACATTCGCTCTTTTCCAAGCCCCTAGCCTAGTAATCGAATTCAGACATCTACCTTAAAGCTTCCTTCCTCAGGAAGTCGCCCAGGGCCGGTCTAGCTCTTTCCTCCCCATACAGCACACTGGAAGTGAGTGCAGTTTCCTCACTTTCACTGACAGGCGACACCGCCTTCACAATGCTGGTTTCCTCCTCGTCCAGTATACTCACATTTACCTTCTTTTCTGCTGTTATGCTATCAGGTTTGTTCCTAGGAGGTCTATTTGGCACTGGTTTTCTGCCTTAGTGGAAGTACCGAGCCACTCCGAGCAAAGCAGCTCGACTTAGTCATGAGCGCGCCTCCCCACACACTCCCCGGCTGGTACACAGGCCGAGTACAACTCTTAATCCCATTGCCTTTAAAAGTGAGAGATACTAGAGAGTGCGCTTATATCTTAAAAGTCATACTGAGGGAGATTTTGAGTTGTGAGCTGGGGCTGAGATTCAAAGACTAGTGTGCGGAAACTAGGCGAGACACATTGGCTTTTACTGCCTGCGCTCACCGTTTCAGCCCCTAGTGTCTCTGCAGTGCCTCCATTAGCAGAACTGTATATGAGCTAGGGTGTAGTTGGAGCAAGCCGGGTACCTTCGATATACAAGTTCAGCTCCTTAATAGGAACTAGTGGGAGTGTTGAAATTAGACTAGTCTATTGGTCTTTTAAGCCTGATATCTCCGCTAATGGATATATGAGAAGCGAATAGGGATTTTAGTGGTAATCTGGTACTTCCATATACCTAAAAGCAGCTATTGCGACAACTGTAAACCCCACTGATAGACCCTAACACCCTGAAAGGCCGAGACCTTAACATGTGCATGTGGGTATTCCAGTCCATCAAGGCAGGCTTGTCCATTACAGGGACCTTGAAACTGGTGCAAAGATAGTTACCGAATCCACTCTCCAGTAAATTCGCCTTGCAAGGACAGATGCAGCACTTCGGACGAAGATAAAAGCAATAAATGAGCTGATAACTGGTTTGAATATGTGCAGAATCAGTATCACTGTCACTAGTCTGTGACAGTTGTATGCATTTCCTTTACAGACCTCGTAGAACTTTATGTTTGCAGGGTCAAGGCCTTTCCTACAAAAGAAATGGGTCTCGGATTTGAAGACCTGGCCAACGAGCTGAAGTGACTAGGCGCTACTTACGGCTTTGACATGAAGGCGGGTACAAAGAACTACAGCGATATGATTAACACCATGCTCAGGAGGCTTAGAGTTCGTTTATGTCGAAATGTACTCAGGAAGCCGCGGCTGCAGATGAAATCCCTCTACTCCAGTTTTAACAAATACCTACGTTTCTCAGTCTGTCAAGTATGTATTACCTACGGAAATATTAACTGCCTCAGCCATTCTGGAAACACTATGGGATTCTAACTACACCGGACATGGGAAAGTAGTCATCAGAGGGTGGATGAAGACTAGCGCCTACCCAAAACTATAGATTTCTTCCCACGGATTGTGAGCGAATGGCTTATTTGTGACACGGTCTGCAGAAAGGACGAGAGCAGAGAACACTATCTGCGAGGATGGCACATTGTGTTCAGTTACATGCTGGCTTCAACCGAGTTCACCTTGGATATGTATCCACACTTTTCCAGTGGGGAAATAAACTTGTAAAGAGAGGAACTACAAGTGCATATGTACGAAAAGGGGAACACATCACATAGTCCATACCAATGCTCCGAACTCGAGCTCAGCCCGCACTTTTATCTTCAAGTCCCGCAGCAAATAAGTGGTGTAGGAACAGATTAGCACGCAGCAAGAGCCTCCGAAACCTGTACCAATTCTCAGATTGTATTTCCCTTGTGCTGGTCAAATACCTGACTTTCGTTCTATATTCGCCAGTGTAATATATCCAAACGCAAAACTTAATAACAAAGGAAAATTGTACGTTATTATTCGAGAAACTAGTTTACAATATAAATGTGTATAGACGCGTCTGATTACTTAGTTACCCGGCTTATGAGACAGAAACATCGGCTATTACAGTTCGAAGAAGCCGATAGAGTCAGACAAAGGAGCCTACTTGCAGCTAAATCGGTCTTTGAAAACAATTCCTGTCACTATAGAAACAGTCGTCACAGGCTCTAACACCCATGTGAGGAACTCTTCCCCTACAAAGGAGTAATACTGTGCATTGAACTTATGCCTGTTTCCAGCGTTCCAAGTGAAGCTGAGGAAATTGCGTCCCAGATTAAAGGTACTGTTGCGCAATATCTCTCCTTCGCTCAAAGTACGACTGGGGATGAGGGAGGAATTATACAAGCGGAATCACACCAACCAATACATAGTCATTGCTACCAGTCCCATTCAACCCCAATGGCCATATGCACTAATGGCTCTTTACCGTTTTCCAATATAGAGACATGAACTTAGACAGGCCGCTACAGCAGGACGGAGTGCTATCTCTTTTATTAAGTTTGACTGTAGTTGCAGGTGCGCTGTATTTATATGCCTCTGAGGACATAGCCTGGAGCGGGTTATATAATATTAGTTGTGGGTTTTGCCTGCAATGTGCTGACCTGAATTCACTAAATTCCTAGGGCTATTTTAGTATATATAGCACTTCTTTTCAGGGAAAATTTACTTTATACATTTAGAGTCTGAAATTCTGGATGTGTTAGGGTGTTGCTCCTAGCGGTCTATTTAGGCCGCGGAAGGTAATATATAGCAAATTGGGGAAATTGTTCAATAAGGTGGCGAAAAGCAAAAACAAGTCCTCAAATTAAGACCTTTCAGTTGCTAATAGTGTCTTTCCCGCCTGTCAAAGCCTGTATTTGCCCAAACAGACTTCAGTTCTTAGCAATTTAGGTAAGTTTAACGCACAGCTCCCACCCTAGCTAGCAAAGCCTAGAATATGCATAAAAACTCCGGCTTTAGTTGAAATATCCGAGTTTCGACGGTAAATCAACTCCGAAATGCCTGCTTTCCCCTGTGATTGGGAAATCTGCTGAGCAAAACAGACTATTAGGAGGGATTTCCTTCCCGAACAATTCCCCATAATTATGGCCATCCCCAGTCTCTCCGCCCCAACCTTGGTTTACTGATCTAAAGGAAATTCACCTGTCTTTGGGAACCCATTAAAATAGTTGCTTGAATGCTTCTGCTTCTCCTGGCTTTGAGTCTCGCCCAGGCCTGCACTCCCCCCAACCCAGCCTTGGGCCTCTACGTCCAGTCCGGGGCCAACCCAGCCTCTGCGGACGGGAGTGACTGTCTCCCCTACGCCTCTATCTCAGCTGCTGTGGCGGCTTTGACGCCGGGGGGAGGGAAAGTGGTGGTGGTGCGAGGGACTGAGACTTGGTCCTTGGGAGGACTGAGTGTGCAGGCGGATGTGACTTTGGACGGCAAAGGCGGACTGTTCACTCTTGATTTTCCCTCGGAAGTGGGGGAAAATGCGGCTTTTACCCTGGTGAATGTGACTCTGGGAACGGCAGTGGGAGCGACGTGCACAATCAAAGGCAGTCTGTCCATCCGCCAATCCACTCTGCAGTCCATCCGAAGCAACTTCACTCAAGTGTACGGCTCCTTGGAAATACTCGAGTCGCGGTTAACATCCAGTTCTGCCACATTCGCCACGCTCCAGACCTTCGGAGGCTCGATCCACTTCCTCAACTCTGACTTCTCCGACTTCCACCTCGCCGTCGACTTCCAGCCCACTGCGCTTTCCCTCAGTCCTGCGTCGCCTGCCTCCATTCTCATACGGAACAGTCGCTTGTCTAACTTCGATACTGCGGTTAGTATCGGGATCGACCGGACCATATTCAGTGGGACGTATGAGGAAGTCAGTACTTTGACACTCGACAATGCGACGCTTAGCGGCTTTAGGGGAGCGGCGATTGAGGGCAATCTGTACTTCTGGACCGTGCTTGTCACCGGCTCCAACTTCCGCCAGGGCTACATCGCACTCAGACTCGGCCTGAACGACCGAGACCACCTCATCCAGTCTTCGAACTTCACGAGTTTGGCCCTGGCTGCGAACATCACAAATCTGGTTTCGGCCGTTAACTTTCAAAGTTGCTTCTTTTCGCTCAACGGGCAATCTCTGATGCTGAGTCAAGGTGCAGCCGCTTCCTGGTTCGCAGCCACGATGTGCACTTTCAATAACATCGGAAACTCCACAAGCGTTGGAGCGGCAGTCTTCGCTCAAAACGCAGGGAAAGTGTCGCTGATAAACTCCAAAGTGACCAATAGTCGGGCTCTGAAAGGCGCCGCAGTGACCGCCTATTCAAGCGTTTTGGTAGAAATCGTGGGCTGCTACATGTCCAACTTAGTCGCAATCGAAGGAGCAGTTATGGACATCGAGTACTCCAATGTCAATGTGAGGCAGACGGAGGTGGACACGGCCAAGGCGGACGGTGCGGTGTTTTACGTGTACGAGCAATCGACCAATTACGACTCCTTGACAGTCAGAAACGCATTCGGGACTGGGTTTTTCTTCTTTGCGTTTGAGTCTGCGACGATCATAAAAAACATATATGTGGAGAGTTGCGGGACTGAAGGACAGTTTATGATCCTAGCGGTTAGCACAATTCCGTGTTATGTCAGCCACTCAGTCTTTACAAATGTTACCTTTGGAATTGCCTTTGTGCTGCCCTACGCCGCTCAAGTCTACCACTTTGACAACATTACAGTCAGCGCTGCGCGGGAAACTTCGAGTAACACCTTGTTTTCCAACTTCGGGACTTTAGTGAACATCACAAGGAGCACGTTTTCAGGCACAATGCAGACTGTGGTGGGCGGGGTCGGGCCGGCGGGAAACACTTTGATGGCTGGCTGCGTCTTTAAGGACCTTAACGTGATTACGATGTTTGCGCCTGGAAGTGCAGTGCTACAGATATATAACTCGATCATCAGAGACTCTGTGATAACTGACTCAAAGGCGAGTCCTTTGAGCACCACTCCAATGCTGCTTTCCAATGTCTCAGTGAGTGGGATCACTGGGCAGTTCCTAAGCAGCACTCAGTCCACACTCACCTTTGTGCTCTTTTCCGCTGCGAACTGCACAGTTCCCACCGACTTCAACTTCATCGACGCAGTCCAGAGCCAAATGTCCTTCACAAACGCCAGTTTCCACTCCTTCACTATGTCCTCCAGCTCCTCACTAATCGCCGCCAACCTGCAAAGTTCCGTCTCTGTCCTGAACTCTTCCTTCAAAGACATCAAACTGAACGGGTCAGGGGGGATCGTCATAATTGACCAGTCTGCAGGGGTGTTTGACCTGATCCAGGCAAAAGGCCTGACTTCGACCTTTATCGCATCCACTGAGTCCTCCCTGTCCATTTCCAACTCCAGCTTTACAGATGTAGGCCAGGTCCCGAACCCCCGGTTCAACGGGGGAGTCCTAAACGGCCTTCAAATGCTCAGTGTCAATATATCCAACTGCAACTTCACGCAAGTGGGATCTCGCAGTGGCGGAGTCTGCTACATCACCTACACCAACCCTAACAAAGCCTCAATTCGCAGGCAAATGGCGACTGGCGGGTATGTGTATATCACGAACTGCAGGTTTGTGAACTGTCGAAGTAGCGGAGATGGCGCAGCGGTCTATATGGCCTTTGCAACTGCTACAATTGCCGATACGATTTTCAGTGGAAACCGAGCGGGGTGGAGCGGCGGAGCGCTGGCGCTGTACTGCGACCCTGCAGAACTGCAGTTCACCTGTGTTTATTATATCAACCGCACTGATTTCTCTAACAATACCGCCGGAGCTGGCGGCGGCGCCATCAAATACGACAAAATCAAGCCTGTCTACACCAACATCACCTATAGTAACAACACTGCCTTGTATGGGGACGTGCTGGCCGCCTTCCCTGTAGAGCTACGCTATTTCTACAACTCCAAGGCCATCCCACCTCCGATCCTCGACGGGGAAAGCGGCACTGCCTTCCCTGAACCGATTCAAGTGGCTTTGTATGATGAGTTGAATCAGTTGGTCGTGTCTTCGACTTCGGAAATCGAAGGAATTCATGGGTCACTTGCGACTTCCAATAAAACGACGCTGATTTCAGGGCTTCAGACTGTGCAGGTTGAGGATGGGATTTGCTCTTTTGCAGGGTTGTCTGTGACGGACGCTCCAGGTTCCTTGGTCAACCTAGAACTCACATCAGACGCTATCGACTACCAAAACGCCAACCCAAACACCAACATTTTGAGCAAACACCTGGATATAAATCTGCTGCTGAGATCCTGCTACATCGGCGAAATCATCAAAAACTCTGTATGCGACATCTGCGTGTCCGGGACCTACTCCTTCAACACCAACGACACAGTGTGTAAAAGCTGTCCCGGAGGAATGACTTGCCACGGAGGCGCCAACACCACAGTGTCGCGGGACCACTGGCGGCCTCTGAATACCTCTGAATTGCTGTTGGAGTGCTATGCGAAGGACATCTGTTTGGGTGGGAACTTGGCGAAGTGTGATACTGGGTATGGTGGGCGCTTGTGCACTTTTTGCGACCCGGGGTATTTCCGCTTTGGGAACTTCTTCTGTCTGGCCTGCGGGAATACAGTATGGGGAATATTCAGGGGCATCTTAGTGCTGATGGGCACTGCAGTTTTCCTAATCGTAATGATCCTCGGCAACCTGCGCAACACAGCAAAGAGGAAGTCTCACCTCAGCATTCACTTCCGCATTTTCCTCAATTACAACCAAGTGACCATGCTAATGAGCAGCTTTCAAATCAAATGGCCTGTGGACCTGATTTCCTTCTTCGAAGGACTCAAATTGGCCGGAAACGCAAGTCAATTCGCCTTTTCGAATGAATGCATCACAGGCGATTCTTCGATAAATTATATATACCAAAAAGTACTGCTAGTGGCGCTAATTCCCCTGATATTGATAGTTTTCGCTGTGATTATATGGGGAATCGTCGGTCTGATCAGACAGCGATCTGAGTATTTACGCATCCACGTGATGTGCTCAATCATCGTGTTGCTTCTCTCCATGCAGCCCATTGTGCTGCAGTCCTCCCTCCAAATGTACCCCTGTGTTGAGGTCGAAAACGGGTCCTTATGGCTACTGCACGATATGCACATTCCCTGCTGGGAAGGCGGACACAATGTATATGCCTTTGCAGTAGCATTGCCGGCAATACTGATTTGGTGCATTGGGACTCCGTTGTTGTTTTGGGCGGTGCTGTTTCGACAGAGGAAGAACTTAAATGAGGCGGTGAATGTGAGGAGAATTGGGTTTTTGTACTCGGGGTACCACCCGCAGTTTTACTACTGGGAATTTGTAGTGGTTCTCCGCAAGTCTCTAATGGTCATAATCGCCAACCTCATGGTAACCACCCAAAGCAAAGTCCAATCCCAAGTAGCAATTACCGTCCTGTGGTTCTTTGTCATTCTGCAGTACAAGGAAATGCCCTTCGACACCCGCCGCTTCAACCGCACTGAGTTCCTGTCCCTCTTTGCCAGTCTGATCACGGTAATTTCCGGGGCTTTGTACCTGTCGGACCTGCGCACTCAGCCGGGCGCCTATTACACCCTGCTGATTATCGTGTTTTTCAGTAATTCCCTGTTTATGTTCCTTTGGATCGTCTTGTTCGCTGTCTACCTAGCGAGCGGCCGTTCTAAGAAGATAGCGAATATGGGGACTTGGCTGGACAAGGTGACAGACAAGTACTGGCGAGTCTAATAGATTAGAAGGAAGACTCTATTAGCTTTATGTCTTTTGGGTCGATTTCTACGGGAGTGCCGGGAGGCGGCTTGAGGCTGATGCTGTCGGATACGTCTCCCGACAAAGAGGAGGATAAGCCGTTTTTGGGCTGGGAAGCACGCGAAGAGCGCACTTCTGCCAGAGCATACTGTTTCCCGCCCTCCGCCATTTTCCCCCTCAGTGCAGCACAGCCCACTCCCACTACCGCCAAGGAGCAGAAGGCCGCTAAAGCCGTCTGTTCTGCTTCCGTGCCATTAGCGGAGGTAAAGGCTATCACTATGATTGAAGCGTGTGCCAGGATATTGGTGTAATTCAGCCAGTTTGAGATGTATGGTAGACGCTTGGCGTCGATATGCACGCCAATGCCAATGACGCAGGCGAAAAGCATGATATGGCTGAATTTGTCTAGTTTGGGGTAGGCAAGGGAGAGACAGAGTAGGACTAGTTTCCGTAGCATTACTCGGATTTCCCAATGGATGCACTTTTGCTTGTACCCTGCGGTCAAGTACTGGTGTATGTATTGGAAAACTGTAAGGCTGGAGGAGTGTTTAATGCACCAAATGAAGAGGATGGAGATAACTGCCATGAAGCAAAGTAGAGGGATGGTGAGGGTGAAAATGTAGGAAAGGTGAGAGCCGGTCCAACACTCTTGGGAGGTGTCTGCCACTAACTTGCTGTGTCCAGCTATTACTGTGCATTGGTACATTGATATAATCATCAAACCAAGCGCTGGCAGAAAGTTGTAAATCGCCACCAACCCACAAGCCAATATAACTGTAAACAGCTGCTTAAAGCTGTATTTCAGCTTTATTTCCGCTGCACACCAAAACACCACAGACGCCACAATTAACAGTAAAGGGTAAAAAGCTGCTGCAACCACTTGAAAGAAATAGTCACTAATGCCTAAACCAGTATATTGGCAGCCGGAATAAACGAGTAATTGGCCCAGTGAGCCGATCACTCTCCAAATCTCATGATGCACGAGGGTGGTAAAGGGCCACTGGACGTGTAGGAGCACTACAAACAGGAAAGTGTGAGCGTAGTTGGAGAAGACTCGAGTTAGAAGGGCAAGTTTGTACAGAGTTCCTTCCTTTCTGAGGAACAGCTGGGAAGGAACACTAACAGCGGATAGCACCAGTGCTGCAATGATGAAGCCCCGTCCTACCTGGTGAATTTCCCCTCCACAACTTCTGCACTCCCACATGCCGTACTTGTAATACCCGTCCTCACACCCTCCACACAGTGCTGCGCCGTACCCTTCCGCACAGTCGCTATTCAGACCTCCCATACAAGCATCTCGCATCAAGCAGGGATATATGTCATCTGTCAAGTTATTAGGCCGCCAGTAGTCCACATCCAGGTAGACCTCAGCCCGGCCATAGCACTGTGCATGTGCTGAGCAAAGGTTGCAGGATAAGTCGGAAGGGTCGAAGGAGTAGGAGTTCTTGGGACAGGGGATGCACCCTGTGGAAGTGCGGATTTCGCCAGGCTGACAGTCACGGAAGCGGTACTGGAATGTTAAATTGGCGATGTCGGTTTTGGTGGAATATAAAGTGAAATTGAAAGTGGAGTTTTTGAAGGGGGAAAAAAGGAGGGAAAGCGAGACCACGCCCTGGGCTGCCAGCACCTCATTATTGCCTGAACCCACCAGTTCTCCAGGAAAGCTGATAGTCACCAGTGTAGAGTTATCCGTCACTATCAATTGCTCCAGAGCATCAAATATACCGACGAGTATTGGCTCCTCCATTTGCTGTCCAGTGACTCCAATGATAGGGAACTGGGTCACAGGTAGTAGAGTACCAGACTGCATTAAGACAAAGTGGTGGGGAGTGGAGGCCTGCGGGTTTCCATACAGAGCGGAGTTGTTAGTGTAGGAATTGTTAGCGATTTGCGGGTATTTTCCTGTCCACCGGATGCAAGACCCATCCAGCTCCGCAGAGTTCTGAACAAAGGAACTGTTAATCAGTAGGAGAGCACTAGTGGCAGAGTCGAAGTCAACCACTCCCCCCATATGAGCCTTATTGTCCTCGAAGTTGCAGCCTGTGATAGTCACTTTGCAGGCAGTGGCTTTCAGCACTCCTCCATAGGTCTTCCCTGTGCATTTCTCAAATTTGGATTCATCCAGTACGACGTCAGCGATGGCTTTTTTGCCAGTCGTTTGAGCGTATATGACTCCGCCTTCATTAGCGGATATATCACTAAAACGAGTATTGGAGATGTATATAAGCGAGCAGTCTGTACAGCTAATAAACCCGCCATTCGGTAGCATTGACAGCGTTTTCCCTTCGAAACTTATCAAAATATTTCTCACCTCTGAGTCAGTTACGGAAATAGCCGATTCCAACGCTGTAATAAGCGACATATTGAAGTTAGTCACAGTGCATGCAGTCAAAGACATACTCGATTGCTCGAGATTAATCACTCCATGTTCCGAACTTGTCATATCTCTCAGTGTCACACTGTGGAAACGGAGTGCACTTTGATCCAAAACTGTAGCGAAACGTCCTGCATCAGTGAAAGACGAGTTACTGATCACTGCATTGGAGATATCGCCTCGGGAGTGCCAGAGGTACATTAGTATTTGCGTTGTAGTCACATTTACAATGTCTGCATTTGAGATGCTGACATTGCTTTCGAACAGGCTGAACAGGTTGCCAAGACAGTCTCTCATTACTAGACTTCCAATTGCAACATTGCTATATAGATCTTACGCGGAGATACTAAAATGAGCCAAGGAAGATATGGACGACCGGAGAATCTGCGCTCTGTCCACTATAATGGTATAGTCCTGTCCCTTCCCCAGTGCAATAGACGTGACATTCGTCAACACCAAGTGTTTGATGTACGCAGTACTGAACGACGATATAGTGATAATCGGAGAAGTAAGCGATAGGTCCTGCAACTCCAAGGTGTCAATGTCGAAGTAGCCGCCTAGGAGCAGCTTTACATAGGCGCGACCCATTGTGAAGCGGAAAGTGGAGGTGCGGACTATGGCAGTGCCGCCTAGGACTGTAATCAGTCCCATTCCTAGCGGCCCTGCGAAGTGGGAGTTCAGCAAAGTGCATTTACCCCCGTTTACGTAAATGGTGGTCGACCCTGGAACTGTGAGTTCCCCGATTAGGCCAGTTATTGTCACCACAGAGCCTGGATTTATCGCCATATAATTGGTCGTGTAGACTAACAAGTTAACGTCCCAAAACCCAATAATGTTCCTGAACTTCATTCGGTTAATCTCTACATTGGAAGCTGTGAGGAACCACATCGACCCTCTGGAGTTGATCCAGTCAAAAAGCGTATCATTCATCACGACAGTAGAAGACAACGAATAGCCAATGATACCTACCGACGCACTTCCGTTATAGAAGCTGAGTCCTTGGGAGTAGAAAATCGACTGAGAAATGAAGATGATAGCGTACATCTGAGCAGTAAAGTTACTCAAACGTATATCGGTCAGCCACATTGTAGTCGACACAGAGTTTATCAAAGTGCCGAGGACAGTCACTCCAGGGTTAGTTATGAAATTCAGGATGACTTGGTTGAGGAACACGAGGGAAGTTGCAGGATTTTTACCTATGACATAGACGACTGGTCCAGGGTTGATATTGGTGAAATTAGTGCCGTTTATGCGGAGTTGGCCGGACATAGTGAGGGAGACTAGCGGCCCGACACTGTTGGATATAGTGCAATTCGAAAGTGTGAAATTGGACATTGCTAGACTGCCAGTCACTATTTGAGGCTCATTTTCCAAAGAGCTACTATCGATAGTGATGTTGAAAGTCTGGCTTGCCACTTGGAAAGGAGCTGCTAAGTTGCCTTTAAAGCTGCACTTTGAGAAAAGCACAGTCTGCGACTCAATGGACTGGCCGGTTCCCATGTCATTTAGGGACAAAACGCTGCTTCCTCCCTTGAGTCCGTTACCCTCAAATGCGCAATTAGTGACTGATATTGTAGTGGCTGCACTGCCTTTAGTCGGATATATGAAGAAAACTGCTCCTGAAGCCGCCGCATTGGTGTAAAATTGCGAATTTGCGATGGTCACTGTCCCTCCCAGTTGCAAATTCGTGAAGACTCCCTTGACGTTATTGCGAAAAACACAATTTGAGATTACCACTTTTCCTCTGACAAGCACCAAATTACCTGGAAATCCCGATATATCGCAAGTGTTGAGGCTCAGCATCCCCCCAAAGACATCAAATGAATACCCTGTGGAACTGCTGGAAGTCAAGCTAGCGGCCGAAATCTCCAAATTCCCAGGGATCAATATAGTCCCAGACAGTTCGATTGACCGAGAATTAGCGAGAATTTGTACGGAATTCGCGACCGAGAAAGCAGGAAAAGACGCAGCGGACTGCAAGGCAATAGTCGCACTGGACAGACTCGAAGTCGCTGCGAGTGCACTAGACAGGTCGGGGAAAGGGGCGCAGACACTGCCCGTAGCAGGGGCCACTACTGAGGCTTGGTCTACGTAGAAAGGAGCGGTGCTGTCGGAAGGCACACAGGCAGTGGCGGACAGGCACAGGAGCCATACCAGCCTCCAGCTTTTCATTATTACCCACAAACACACAAGAAAGTGGAATAGGAAAGAACACAGGAAGGCGAAGAGGCAGGGAAGCAGCAGGCAGCAGGCTGGAATTTCACCGAGAAAGTGACTAAAAGTGAGGAAAATTAACTGCTTTTCTCTCCTGGAAAGAACCAGCTATTCAACAGAGGCCTTTTCGTTACGTTTTTCCTCTAATATAGGACAAATTGAGGGGAATTCGCTGTAAGTCGCATTTAAATCTGCTTAAAAACGCAATTTCCATCAACTCCCATACCACCTTTCTGCTTTCCCAATCCAAATTTCCACCCAAACATTCGCTTTTTTCCAAGTCCCTAGCCTAGTAACCGAATTCAGACATCTACCTCAAAGCTTTCTTCCTCAGGAAGTCGCCCAGGGCCGGTCTAGCTCTCTCCTCCCCATACAGCACACTGGAAGTGAGTGCAATTTCCTCACTTTCACTGACAGGCGACACTGCCTTCACAGTGCTGGTTTCCTCCTCGTCCAGTATACTCACATTTACCTTCTTTTCCCTTCTTTTCTGCTGTATTGCTATCAGTTCCTGGTCGGTGCATAGGGAGTAGTCGTCGGATTCCTCGGTAGGGATGGAGGAAACGATGATTACGGGGGAGGAGTCGGCCTGAACTCGCTTGGGGCGAGTGTGGGCGGAAACTGGCCTGCCCACTGAGACACATCTGGGCTTTTTTGTGCCTTTAGCGACGATTTCGGCCACGAGTGTCTCTGCGGTGCCTGCCTTAGGGGAGCAAACGCCCAGGCGGGCAGTGCTGGAGTCGAAGGTCTTGAGCAGCGGCTTGAAGGACTTCTTCCTACGCAGTGGGGAGCCGTTGGGACGGGAAATTGAGGTTGGCTTGGAGTAGTTTCGCTCGAAACTCAGCTTCAAATGCTCATAAAGCGGAATTTCTGTGGGTAAAAAGTTCTTAGTTATTGATAAAGACTTTCGGTGCCATAATTCGCTTTCCCTGTCTTTCCCGCTCCTTTTTCCGTCTTTTCGGACTAAAAATCGCATTTCGGCGGCCAAGGAAAAATACCCCACCGCCAACAACGCGATTTTTTCATACACATCATCAGTGCCAATTTCCTGCAAAGCCGCTTTCCCCTGCTTCAACTCACACACTTCGACCGTATCCACTTTCATCAAGTCGCCTATATTGAACCGATATATCCAGTGGTCGAAGGGGTGGACGCCCAGCACAGTCCTGAGGTCGATTTTGCGAGCGGGTGTGAGAGGCTTGAACGGCTTGACGCCTATCCGGGCTGTAAGTCCTTCGAGAGTGGGGAACACCTTGGAGGCGGCAGTGGGCTTTTTGGAGGAAGATAGGACTTCGCGACAGATTCGAGTGGTTTCCTGGATCACCCGCTCTGCTAGTTTCGTGGCTTCCAAGGCCTGGGCCTGTGCAGACTCGTGTCTGTTCAGCTGGCTGAGAAGAGCGCAAAGCTGAATCCTGGCCTTGCACTCGTACTGCCAGCGGTAAAGCCGCTGTCCTGGCGCCACTGGAACTCTATGTGTAAGTGTATATATGCAGCCGTCTAGGTAGGAAGCCACGGTTTCCAGTCTTCCCAGGCTTCGTGCTGCTTACCGCTGGGTGCAACTTGCAAGGTTGTGCAGGACGCAAAGGACCAAGTCGGGGTCGATTTCCAGGCCTTGGGAAGTGAGGGTTTCCAGGACTTTTTCAGCTCGGGATAGGACGTCGAAGGCGGCGGGGAGATCTTCCTTGGAGAGGAAGTCTAGGGCAGAGACTGAGGACTGGTGGATGAATTGCTCGAGTTCGTCTGAGTGGAAGTTACCCTGGGAAATGGGAGTGTCAGTGGCCATATCGTTCAAAAAGAATTACCCAGCGCCATGCCTTCATAGCGTGATAATATGTCCCACATCTTCATCAACCACGTCAACACCTACCTGGGCCAAGCGCTCCTCGAAGAATTCCGCAACGACGACACTGAAGAAGACAACCCAAACCTCATATTCGCCACACTCGACCCTACCGACTCTACTGCTCGTCCCAACGGCATCAAGAAAGTGCTCAACAGGTCCAAGCCTCAGGCTTTCAAAAAGTACATACTGGGATGCGACCTTATCATCTACGACCTGCACACTGCTGACTTGGAAGAGGTGGAAGCGGTGGTCAAGCTGCTGACAGTAGAGAAGTATGAGGAAGAGAAGACCATTGTGTGCATATCGAGCGTCTTAGTTTGGGCGGATACTCCTCCAAAGCTGGTGGAAAAGACAGCAGAGGACCCAGAAAGCGAAGGTGAAGAAGCTCCAGTGGAAGAACCTCCTGAGCTGGGCGAAGACGGAGAGCCAATCCCTCGTCCCAAGCCCAAGCGTTACAAACAAGTTCCGTTTGACGAGCGCGACTACACTCTACGCAAGGCGCCCGTGCAGTACGAAGGCTGGAAATCGCTGGAAACGCTCTTGCTGGCCGCAGGCATGAAGCGGGACAACCTCTCCGTCTACGTCCTCTGCGCAGGCCTGATGTATGGCCTCGGGGAAAACCTCCTCAGCCACCACTTCCGCTGTGCATGGCTGGAAACCCCCACAGCCATCCCCTACATCGGTAGTGGACTCAACCAAGTCCCGACCATCCACCTGATTGACCTGTGCAAAGCAGCGAAGTACGTTGCTACAGCCAAGCCAGACGTGCACTATCTGTTCGCTATCGACAACACTGAGGACAGAAAGCAGCTTTCTATCATTAAAAGCATATCGGAAGGTATGGGCACTGGGGAAGTTCAGACCGTGGAGTATGGCGCAGTCGTGAATGAGCCCTGGGCTGCGCCTTTGATGGTCAATTTGACGATGAATTTCTCCAAAGTGCTGATACCGGATAGAAATGAGGAAGACGAGGAGTTCAAAATGCCGTTTGAGTGGCATTCTTTGGCGGGGATTCCGGGGAATATAAGGAAATTGAATGAGGAATATAACCTTTACAGAGGCCTGCAGCCTATTAAAATCTTCGTCACGGGGCCTCCGGCCTCGGGCAAGACGCACTATGCAGCGCGCCTAGCTGAGCTCTACAACATCCCCCTCATCCAAGTCTCCGACGTCTCCACAGCCATCCAAGCCCTCGACAGCGAACTCGGCGAAGCCGTGCGCACTCGCCTGGAAGAGCTCAAAGACGAAATGATAAAAGAAGCAGAGTCCAAAAAGAAGAAAAACCAAGAAATTGACTACAGCAAAATCAAGCCCAGAGTGCCGGACGACCTGCTGGCGGAGGCTTTCCGCTGGAGACTGGGGAAGAACCACTGTCGGAATCGAGGGTTCATACTGGACGGCTGGCCTAGGAACTACGCTGATGCACAGCGGATGTTCATGACCAAAGCGCAGCCTGCAGAGGGAGAGGAAGCCGTGGATGAGGGCGAGGAAAAGCTGGTGGTCGACATGTCGCTTTTGCCGCAGCATGTGATTGTGCTGAAAGTCCCCACTGACATCAAAGGCGCCCAGGACCAGCTCATCCAGCGAGTCAAGTCCCTGCCCGAGGACATACTCGCAGGCACGCACTGGAACGACGAAGGCATGAAGCGCAGACTGCAGAAATACAAGGAAGAAAACCTCAATGAAAAAGGCGCGCCTGCAGTACAAGACTTCTTCATTAGGAACTCTGTGGACGTTTTCACTGTGGACTGTCTCAAGGCGGAAGTCGAAGCCTTCGAAAGCCTCAAAATATACGTGGAGCGCGCAGGCCGGCCGTACAACTTCTTCGTCTCTCCTGAGGAACTGGAGAAGGAGCATGTCGCGGACATGGAGCGGAAGGAAGCAGACCTAAATGCGCAGAAGAACTTCGAAGCGGAGCGACAAGATGCTATAGAGCAGGAGGCCCGGACGCATAGAGAACAGCAGGCGCTGATGCAGTTTGAGCAGATAAAGATGAAGGAGAGGGAAATACTGGAGACCAAGTCGCAGCCTTTGAGACACTATTTGATGGATAATGTCATACCGATACTGGCAGATGGACTGCTGGAAGTGTGCAAGATGCAGCCGGACGACCCGGTGGATTACTTGGCGGAGTACTTGTTCAAGCACAGCAGTGAGGTGAGACAGACAGACCCTTCAGCCTACTAGATAAGTAGCAGGACCACTTACGCGTACTTTGATCAGAGCCGCCATATGCCCCAGCAGACTTAAGCCGCATCCAGCCACAGTAGCGAGTCCCAGAGGCGTAGATGTCTTCAGCCAAGCTAAACAGGCCAGAGCTGTGAAGGGCGCACTGCCTAGCATATGTATCCCCAGTTGGTAGCTCAACGTAGACCTAGGGAAGTCGAAGTACACCAATTCGCTCAACTTCCTCGCCCGCCTCAGGTCTCTTTTCCCTACAACGCACACCAATATCGCAAGGTAGTACAAAGGAATGGTGAAGAACATTCGCGTCAGCTCCGCTACAGTATCCACAGATCTCATGGCTATGTAGCCGGAAAAGAGGTAGTAAAGTGCAGGTTCGAGCAGTAAACAGCCGAGCAACACATACCACTCCCAGGAACTGTTCAAGTCGCTTTGGACTAGAAAGGCGACGCTGAGGCTTGATTCGCAGAGCGAGAGATAAGCGAGAAGGTTGCCCATAGCGAACCATTATAAAGCCCTAAGCCGCTTCCTATGCCACTAAAGCTACTAGCAGTGGCGATAGAGCCCCTGACTCAGGGCAAATTCCGCTATTTCCTTTGTGAACTTCTCGATGTGTCGTCAGGCTATTACCAAACTAGCGAAATTTTCTCTATTCGGCAATCCTCTCAGTCAAGTCCGCTCACCACTGTTAAAACCCAGTTTAATAGGCTCCGTTTTCCCCACTATAATAAATGCTGAGCGTATTATCAGACCATATCAACGCTCAACCCAAGGGCACAGACCCCACTGCCCAGGCTTCCCAGCCCTATGTGGACAGTTCGATTTTGCGGGTACTTACCACGTAGATTGGAGATGTGGTTTTCATGTGCAAGACTCAACTGGTGGCAGTCGCTGCTCCGCGCGCAGGACTCAGCAGTCCCAAAGTCACGTCTTTATTCAGCGGAAAGCACTTCAAAATGACAAATTTCACAGTCGTGGCTGAAGGAATTGCAGACGACAAAGTGAGCGGATTGCTCGCAGATCAGTTGCTGGCAGACCCTCATTTATGTCTGTTCCGCATAGAGACTCTGTCTTCCAGGGCTTTAGGCGCTGTGTCCAGAACAGAATCCAAGCTGGAAAACCGGGCGAACAAGGCAAGTTTTGAAAAAAGCCAGGGACAGCCTTTGAAATTCGGGCAACAGGTGCAACTGAGACACGTCCACAGCGGGCGCTTCCTCAGCCTGAACCTCCTAACCGCCGCCGAAACCCCCGGTGCTTGGAGCGTCTCCGTGAGCATGCCGAGCGCCTTCCTCTGCCGCAAGATCTCTCTCCTGCCCTTCACCCGCTCCCACAACTTCGGCGACGCTATAAAGTGCGAAGAGGTGCTGAGCATTGCTTTCCACACAGACAACCTCAAGTACTACCTGCAGGCGGAGGTGGTTTCGCACAGAAAACTGCAGATTCACTCGACTCACAAGCCGGCCAGTTGGCGCTTCACCCGGTTTGAAACCTATAATGAGTCCACAGAGGCGATTAAGTACGGACTGCCGATGACTATAAAGTATGCGAAGTTGGGGGTTGGCATGGCTTTGAAGAAGGACAAGTACTACGCGAAGGCGATTTCTGGACAGATTAAGAACTCTGACGGCCCGCACAGCAGTGCGAGAGAAGTGATTGTGACGAAAGGGGAAGTCGAGGACTTCAGTCACTTCTGGATACTGCAGAATGTCAACGTGATGAAGGGCGGCTGTGTCAAGTGGAACTCCAAGTTCTATATTAAAAGTGCAGTCACGGGGGAGTTTCTAGGGGCGAACATGGCTCTCAGGGAGCGTCCAGACCCTACTTTCTTCTTCACCTTTCCCAAGCCAGAGTCTTTCCACGAAGACTCCGTGATTCCCTACGAATACCCACTGCTCATGAAGAGTTCCGACGGCCGCGTACTGAGCATCGACCAGAAGAAAAGCAACGAAGAGGCTTTGGACCACCTTGTGCCAGTCTCCGCCCCTGAGCTGCACTTCAACTCCGGGGAAATCAGTGTGGTTTTGGAGCCGCTGGGCGTTGATAAGCGAGAATCGCTGTTTACTATGAACTGTGTATCTGAGGCGAATGTGAAATTCTTCAACTTCGTGAAGGCGTTGTTACCCAAATTCGTGAAATCGAAGGCGAAATTAGAGTCATTTATGCAGCAAAGTGAAAGCAGCGGTCGCACTCTGTGGGAAACTTCCGAGTTACTGGAAGGACAGTTGCAGTCCTTGAGAGACGCTATGAAGTACGTGCAGACGACTATGAGAGAAACGCTGGGTGAGGAGCAAACTGCAAAGCAGAACATTGTAGTGGGGTTAAAACTGCATGCAGTGTTGATAGAAATAGCGGGAGCACTGCATGCGGTCTTTGGAGACAGCAAGCCGCCTGCATATGCGAAGGGCAGACTCAGGACTTTGGTCAGTGAGACGCTTTGCGTCCTTTGGGACTTGCTGTCCGACGCTGTGCTGGAAAACTCCTTCGCCGCTAAAATCATGACCGAGCATCAACTGAAACTATGCGAATTGCTGAAATACGACACAGTGCGCATAGGCGGCCTGCTCACAGAGACCTTCCGTCTAGTGGACCCGGAAATCAAGGACCCTAAGAGCTTTTACCACGAGTGGTGCAACCGTCTGCAGACTCTGACCAGACAAAACCTCACAGAACAGGTCATTTACCTCAAAATCATTAGAAATTTGTGTGAAATCGACGATGTGGGCGTGTTGGAGTACCAGCGGGAAGTCGCTTGGCACCTTTACCACTCTGAAATCGCATTCGATATTATCACTTTTACGCAGTATTTGGGAGAAGTCGCAGTGAAATTCGGGGAAAAGTGCGGAACTGTGGGCTCGAGCGAGTTCAAACTTCTGAACCCCGACCTTTCTTCGAAGTTTCACGAGAACGTGGAGGGACAGGCAGTGGTGCTGCTGTCTGATTTGAGCAGTTTGGCGGACTACGTGGAGTACGTGCAGGCGGCTTTGATGCTGTACCACTGTATCTGCAGTGGGAAGTGTGAGTTTGCGAGTCAGCTGGCTGCTTCTCGTAATGGGTTGACGGTTCCGGTGGTGTTTGCAGTGAGTCAAAGTCTGTTCGTGCCGATTTCAATTCGCCAGGCGTGTTTGTTCCTCCTGGAAGCTCTGTGCATCGCAGCGGCGCCCTACGAGCCCTACACTGAGACTGACACGTCTTTCAGCTATGCGGACATCAAGCTGTCGCAGAGTCACAAAGCGCAGATTCCCCTGTTCACCTACGACCCTGAGGCGCCCTATATCTCCAAGGTGCTGAAATTCGTCTTCGAGTTCTGGATGCAGCCCGCAGTTCCCAGCTGTCTGAAAAGCGGGCACTTGACCGACGCTGTGAAGTTCGTGCGAGCCATGCTGAGAATCACGCAGGCCCTCGTCGAGTTCCAGCACTGCACCGAACTCTACGCCCACTGCATGCTCAAAGCCATGCTCTACGCCCTAGCCGGCTTCACAGACGCAGCCAAGGCCTACAAGTCCCAGCACTGGGCTACCGACCTCATTTCCGCGGCTATCAAAGAAGGCCACAACGACCGGAATCTCAACCTGGTAGTCAACGACTTGCTGGCCTGTGTGCTTAGCACTATTCTGGCGGTTAAAAAGATATCGAGGAAGTCGCTTCTGTGGCATGCTGTCTGCTTCCTCACTTCCAAACCCGCGGTTTTCAGGGCGCATTTCATGGAGTCCGGCCTGGGAGTCAGTCAGTCCTTAGAGGAAGTTACGAATGGACTAAAGGAACTGCTGGATACTTCGAGGGCTAATCGACTAATTACGGAGTTTGTACGCAGTTCGGAAAGAAACAAAGGGGAAAACAGCAGCCAGTGGGAACTATCTGTAAATACTAGTTACAGTCCAGACTTCGATATACATGAAATAAGCCAAAACGCCCCTCCCTTAAAGGAAGCTTTTGTGCGGGTGATTTTAGAGTGGTCCAGTTTCAGTCCCTTTCTAAAGGACAAAATGCTGGAAACTATGAATGAAATTTTCAAGGAAAACACGCTGTTTGCACACAGCTTCAAAAATGTGGATATTTACTCACTAGGGCCGCTGTCGGAAATGCATAACCGACTCAGGTGGCTGAAGGAGCATGCGGAGGTCGAGTCACTGCTGGTTAAGGCTAGGTTTGAAAGTTCGCTAGCTGGAAAAACGACCTCTTTAACACGCATTACAAACCTACTGGAGTACGTGACTAACTTCGTCCACCCCGCTGCCTGCAAACACGAGTTCGTGCTGCGCAAGACGCAGAACATTGTGCGGCACTTGGAACTGCACGTGGAACTGTTCAAACTGTGGGGCTTGCTGCACTACCTGGACAAGATTGGGAAAGGACTGGATTCGCCCAGTGTGAGACTCAAGAGTGCATTTGCTGCGTTTCTGTATTACTTCACAAGGGAAAACCCAAAGAACGCTAAAGAGCTTAGCAAACTTCTGAAGCCCCACCACTACCTTCTAACAGTGAGTCAGTTCCCAGCTTTCCTGCGTATTCTCAACGATTTCGCTCACTTGACTGTGCGCGACTTCACACGTCTAATGGTGCACATCCTAGACGAGGCGCTAGCCAGTGACAAGGCACTGTGTATGTTTCCCTTGATGGAGTGCGTGATGGTGGATAAGTATGGAGACAAGAAGAAGACATATCAGAGCATCGTTAGCACTTTGCTGTCAGAGCGAGTCGCAGACGCACTCAAAGCGCACCAAAGCCGCCCCAGCTACATATCCAAACTAATCCACTACCTCGCCCTATCAGCCGAAGACAACGGCCCTGTAATCGCCCAATGTCGCTACTTACTGCCTTTATCCCAACTCCAAGACCTGGTCCAAAGAGACACTAACACTGAACTTCTGGGCTCTGCGCTGTTTTTCCTCTACGCAGTGTACATCAAAAAGACCGGAGACGTGAAGACTTTGGAAACTGCGGAGGATATAGAGGAAATACTGCAGAAAGTGCTGGCAGTAGCGAGGAACTGCATGGAAGACCCAGGGGAAGTGCTGAAATTGGTGGCGGAGGGGTCGTACCCCTGTGTGTATTTCACCACCAACCCGGCTTATACTGAAGTTAGGATGAATTCTCCCTGCGAGGTGGACTCTCTGCAGCGCTGGAAGTACATATATCAGGAGTGGGATGGGAGAGGGGCCGGAGTAATGCGGCTTTTACCGGATTTGCTGGCTTCAATTCAGCTAAACGTCACAATACACCGCCATTTGGCTGACTTCTACCAAGCCTCCACCCTCTGTCTAGGCAAAATCCAGCACATGGCCGAGCAATTCAAAGGCACCATTTCCTTCCATCCGCTAATTACCGCCTTTGAAGGCTGCCACAGTAGTCTGCTCACCTGCTTTCACTCCCTCGACCCGTCCTTCCTGTTCTCCCCAGTCCCTTGCGACTTGTGCCCCATCCCAGACTCGGAGATCCTGCGAATTCGCTCGATTCTGAGGAATTCCTATCAATTCCCCACACTCACTTGTGCGGATGAGGACGCTTCTGTAGACGAGCAGATGGCGAAAGTGATGAAAACTGGCTATTTGCACTACAAAAAGACCTTCTTCGTGGAGACGGAGGAGGAGTACATCGCCACGATCGTGAGACTCATTGACCAAAGGCTGCTGGCGGGCAGACAGTTCTCGAAGAAGGAAATAAAGGAAGCGATTCCTGCTTTGCTGAGGAAAATCAAGCGACTGCAGCGACTTTTCACATCTTCCAAGCAGAGAACGCTCTTTTTCCGCATACTGCAAGGAATTGTGCCTAAGGAGGAACACTACGCGCTGAAGATCCAGCTAAATCCGCTGTTCCAGCAAGCGGAGGTCACTAGCCTGGCGCTGCAGGCTGTGATGCGCATGGAAAGCGTGGACGAAGTGAACGCTGCCCTGCTCTTCCTGCGCAAACTGTTCCTCATGCAAAGCCGGGAGTTCATGGACGAGTTCCGAGAAGACCTCAGTGAGGGCTCCAATGCCTACCCACTGCTGATCCAAATCCAGAAAGAACTGGAAGTCACGAAGTCCGATATCGTTGAAAAGGCCCAAACTCAGTACCAAAAGCGCATTTCCACTCCCAATCTCTCAGTACTGTCCCACCTCCTAGCGAAACTAACCTCCAAAGGCAGGGCGTCCACCCTACTGAAGTCCCAACACATGGTAATCAACATGCTGCTTTTCGTGCAACTCTGCTGCGACAACTGCAACGAGCCCTTCCAAGTCTTCTTCCGCACCCAACAGAACAAAGAAGGCAAAGCAGACGTCGACATGGTGTCCGCCCTAGCCAGTTTCCTCGTGGACATTCGCATCGCAAAGGACTTTTTGATATCCAACAAAGAGGTATTTCAGGTGTTAGACGCGGCATTATCGGTACTTGTGGACTTTGTGACAGGGCCGTGTGCGAGCAATCAGCACTTCTTGGGCAATAATGTGCACTTGTACCTAGCCATTAATATGCTGATTGGACTATGTCAGGACCGGCCAGAGCCTGCGCTCATTGGAATACACAAAAAAAGCATACAGTTTCTGTGTACGTTGCTGGAAGGGAAGCCGGATCCTTCGATTCCAGAGACGATGAGTAGGTTCCTAGATTTGGCTCTGCTGAGAACAGGCTGCGAATCCGTTTACCAGCATCTAATTGTAGGGAACGAAACCCTGCTATCGCTGGAGTCAGGCGACCTAACGGAGCCCCACCGCGGCATAGTGGAAGCCGCTCTCTCCCAAGCCATCCTCCTCGTCCAGCTGCGCAGTGTGGGCATCATCCACGACGAACTCACCAAATTCGAAGGCTCCACCATGGAGCCCACCCCCACCTTCGCCTACTTCTCCCGCTATATCGGCTACGTGGAAATCGACCGGAACGGAGCACTGGAAAGCCACTACTTCCCTATCCCTTGGAAGTGCAAATACATCACTTCCACCACTCGCCTGTCCCTCGTGTTCGAAGTCAACCGCAGTTCCCACCAAGAGAAAATCGAAGACTTCATCAGTCGCATCAAACTGTGCCAGCGGGAAATGGTCCACCAACAGCACTTGCACGGCTTTGCAGCCTTCAAAAGGATGTCCGGCCGCTGGCAGCTCTTCGGCAAGGTGTCCTACTACCTGGCTTTGATCATCAACATGGTGCTGCTGGGCAGCATTCAAGAGCCGGACTTCGGAGATTTGAAGGGGAACTTGATAGCATTCACAGCGGTGGCGATTTTGGGGGTGATGCAGATAATGGCCTACATGGCTTGCTTCTTTTTTAACATAATTGAGTACTATCCGAAGACGGTGATGAGCGGGATTAGGAAGCCGATAGAGCTGGAAATGAATGAGTTCCCGGTGTTTGACGACAGTGACTCGCAGATGATGCACAAAGTGCACAGTGGCATGCAGACCCGGGACAAGTTGACCTATTCAGACGAATTGAAGGAGAAGCTAAAGCAAGTGCTCCTGAACTTCGACATGTACTACACCTACGGCTACTTCATGGTCTCCATAATCGCAGTGTATGAGCCTGTGTTCTACCCTCTCCTCCTGCTAGACATGATCCAGCAGACTCCCGAACTGGCCAATGTACTGAAGTCCGTCACTCTCAACTTCCGCCAACTCATCCTCACCATGTGGCTGGGCGTGATTATCATCTACCTCTTCTCTATTGTGGCCTTTGTGTACTACAACTCGGACTTCGCTTCGGACAGTGTGCATTGCACGGACCTGTGGAACTGCTTCTTTACTACACTTAATGTAGGAATCAGGTCTGGGGGAGGCATTGGAGACGGACTGGAAATCCCTGATGGGGAGGAGTACTGGAGTCGAATGATCTTTGATATGCTGTTTTACATGGTCATTATCATCATTCTGCTCAACATCGTGTTCGGCATCATTATCGACACCTTTGCAGAGCTGAGGGACCAACGCAACCTCGTGCTGGAAGACATCCACAGCAAGTGCTACGTCTGCGGACAAGACCGCAGTCTCATAGAAATGAAGGGCACGGGGTGGAGTTACCACTTCATGTGCGAGCACTCTGCCTTTGCGTACTTGAGCTTCCTGGTGTATATCTGCGAGAAGAAGACGTACGACTGCTGCGGGCTGGAGAAGCACGTGAAGGAGAGGCTGGAGAAGAACGATGCGAGCTTCATGCCTTCCACTTCCCTCGCTATGGAGCGAGACTCATAGCTAAAATGTGGATTTGGCTGTTTGCCGGGGTCCTGGCTGCCTCCCACCCCGACATATCCGCCTTCGTCTCCGGTCCTCCCAACACCTGGCAGCGGGTGAAGCCTGTGCGAGGGCCTACCGAGTACTTCCTCACAGCCAGTGAAGACATCAGGCCTGGGGACGTGGTGGCAAGACTGCCCTTAGCCCTCGCTGTTGCGTCGTTCGACGCTTTCCCACTATTGGCACTGTTCGTCGACGACAGTGAAGAGAACAAAGTGATTGCGAGAATGCTGTATGAGCGGTTCTACGGCGCAGATGGGACTTTTGCGAAGAGGTGGATTGCCACCTTCCCAGCGAACCTAACAAACTTGTTCCTGTGGACGGATGCAGACCTGCAGTTAGTCCGGCAGTACGACGCTTTCGGCCTGTGGGACGATAAAGTAAACGTGTCAGCTGGCTATGCGAATTTCGCTAGACGGATGCGAGCGGTGCAAAGCCAATACCCGCAAATGACAGGTCGGGATGTCTTTCTATGGGGACAGGCGCAGGTGTATAGACGCTGCTTTTCCCTGACCAAGGCAGACTGGAAGCAGGCCCGGAAGCTGCACACTCTGGTGGGAGATGATGAAGTGGAGGGCATGGCTTGCTACCCCCTAGTGGACTTAGCTGGCTTTTGCAGGCTGGAAACCCCGGCTTACCAGCAGTCTCTGTCCATTGTTGTGGACTCGATATCTGCTTCGCTGGTGCTCAAGTCGGAATTCGCCTTCAAGGCCTCGGAACGGTTCTGTATGAGTGTAGGGGAATATAACACCTTCCAACTGATGCTGTATCAAGGCCTGGCCTTCCCTTATAACCCATACGACACCCTTAGACTCGGCCTGCCACGAGCGGATTTCGGCTGCAATGGGGAAATCCAGGGCGAAAACTGCCAATTTACTATCAAAACCAACAAAATATCAGCAGAGTTAATATCTCAACTCCGCTCTTCTCGCGCTCAGAAGGCAATTCCCATACTATCTGAGTCCCAACTCCTATCCTACTGCCTTTCCGCCCCTCTCCCAGCCCAAACTGAGTTGATTTCCAGTCTTCTTTCCTACCGCTCTCTGCTCCTGCAGACTTTATTCCAGATCCCGCAGCACTCCCTACGCTCTACCTTTCGCCTGCTTTCCAATGCTACAGAGGAGAGGGAACGACTGGCGCTGACTTTCGCTGTTTCTGTGTGGGCGGGGCCCTATGTGCAGCTTGGGAAGCTGGAGCGAGTGCTGCTGAAAGGGCTGTACCGCAGTTTAAAGCTATAGAAGGGTAGGCAGCCTTGGTATACAACTGGGTAGGGAAAGACTAATAGATATAGCTACAAGTAGCGTTGGAACTACATTGACCACTATATCCCCACCCACCTCCCAGGCGACCCTTTCATCCTCCTCCCCACCACTGCACCCATCTCCCCTTCGCAATGTCTGCTCTTGTAACTCATGGAATTCGAGGCTCGAAGTACGCTCCTCCGTCGAATCCGGACCGCTGACGGAGGCACAAAGACCTGCGGCAGTCGCGGTCTCCCGGGAGTCCGTGTACTGGGCTGCAGACGCACTAGGTGAAGCACTGGCGGGGAGTTCAGCAGACGATCTTCTGAAGTTTGATGGGAGCGATGGCGAGCTGGGGATATGAAGGGCAGAGAGGGAGCTGGCAGGCCATAGCAATGAAGAGCCTCTTCGAGACTCGGAGTGGGCTTGAGAGCCTGCAGCTTGGGGCCTTGGCGCGAGGGAAGGGGAATCGGTGCAGGGGAGGGCACTCGTCTGTGAGTTCTGTGCGGTCGTTTGGGCCTGGAGTGCCATTGCTCCGTGAAGTCCACCCAGCTGGAATCCGGCCGCTCATCACTCGCCTCTAATAAAGCTCTGGAGGAGACTCTGTCCAGCTGCAGCCAAGGGTCCAGCTGCAGGGCTAGTTCAGCCATATAGTTAGATGATTGCCAAGAGGAACGGTCTTACCTGTCCGCTGCACAAGTTGCAAGTGCTCACCTGGACGTTGGCTGCAGTGCAGACAGGAGGGAGTTATGCATTGATCTACCCTGGACTGACAGAGACTACAGGCGTTTCCTTCCTATGTGTCTTTTCCCTGGCGCTGGGAGCGACTCTGGTACTGGGAATTCTTACCACTGTCTCAGACCCGACAGACCCTGTGGTCTATGCTCATCAAGCTTCTATCGAAAAAGGGCTTCCCTTCGATGAGCGCCAATACGCACTAGTTTGCACTTCCTGCCAGACTAACGTGAGCGCTCTGAGCAAACACTGTGCAAAGTGCAGACGCTGCATTGCACACTTCGACCACCACTGCAAGTGGCTCAATAACTGCATTGGAGGAAGCAATTACCGGAAGTTCGTGGCACTGCTGTGGGCGGTGGAGTGCACAGAAGGAGTGATATTGGCCTTCGGACTGGTGAGTTTGCTAGAGATATTGAGTGAAGTTGATATGGCGAGGGTGGTGGGTATTGCAGTGCTGCTGGGCACAGCAGTGATTCTATTCGTGATTCTCCTTCAACTCATCCTTTTCCACATCTACCTCGGTCTCCACGGCCTCACCACCTACGACTACATCCGTTCCCGGCGTGCAGTCTCAGTCCGCACCAAGCCAACAACAGACCCAATTCCCCCTCCCTTTCCCTCCTCTTTCCCTAGCGACTTCAAGCCTCATGCGCAAATGTCCAGCCCTGCGGAGTACAACCTGGCAGCGGAGCTACGGCCTGTGAGTGACGAAGACTCCCCCTACTCCCTATCAGAGTCCATCCTGAGTGGCTCGCAGCCTCCCAGTCGTCAGCTTTCTTCTAGAAATGAACTGCTATAGTACCATCTTTCCCCCTGCTCCCAGCTGTTCCGATAGACTTTGAGACGAACTCACACCTCCCTTGTGAAGAGCGTGGGACAAAAAGGCCTCCAGGCTCTTGCGATAGACCTTCCCGTCCCTCATCCTTAGTTGCACTTCATCAGTTGCAAGTCCAGAACTTTGCTTTTTGAAGTGCGCCTGGTCTTCGTACAGTGGCGAGAGCTTGACTAGGAAGCGGGAGGACACTCCGGCACGTAGGGAGCCCACTGGGGAGATATTCCGGTCCCAGGCGTTCTTAGCAGATGGGGAGAGGTAGTGGTCTCCGAGCTCTCGCGACTTGTTGCGCGCCCGCAGTTCAGTGGCAATATCCACATGTCCAACAGGCGAGCCGGAAGTCTGGTAGTGCGCAGGGTCGTGCCACGGTGCATCCAGCTTATAAGCCCGTCCAAAGCGATTGAAGTCGTGATGAGACATCCACGGCTTGCGATTAGCTTCTGATATGGGTGGCAACACTAGCGTGAAAGCGTCAAAGCGGTCGTCCTTCGCCTGTCCCTTCGCAGGGCTGCTCTCCTGCACGGTCTTGGGCGACTCCAGAGCGCTTTGAAAGCCTTTGGATAGGTACATGCGTCTCACCCGGTCCTCTAGACTGCTGCCTCTGAACTGATGCTGGGTAGGGTGGTTGAGAGCCACACTGCCGTCCTGCAGTACTGCGTAGTGCTTACCGAAGGTCAGTTGGGGGTCGAGGTGCTTACTAGCCCAGCTGGAAACGCGATTTAGGGACGCTGAGCGCATCGCTTCATTTCGCTTTCTGCGCTTCTGGTCCTCTGCAATAGCGCGTTCCTTGCTTCGCTCGAGTCTTTGCTGCTGGTCGAGCTCTCGCTCGTGCTTAAAAGCATTGAACATTGGTATTATGTGTATTGCGTCTGATGGGTTTAAAGGGAAGTACGGAATTCGGTGCCTTTCTATGTCTTTCCTAAGTAAGGCAGCATCGTGAAGGAGCCAATCAGCCATATTTTCAGATAGGCAGGACTGCATGTGAAATAGACTGCACTGCAGGGATTATAACTACTAAATGAAGTTAGAGTTAAGGACTTTCCAGGTGAAAACGTTGTTTTCCATATAGTGAAATGCCTCCTTCTAGCCACCACAGTCTATTTAGCTATCCATTTCCGCTGGAAAGAGTATCATATCAGCAGCATTTAAAGTTACAAACTCCAGAAGTAGAAAGGAATCCAGGCCATGCGGTGACTATATAGGAGATAAAGCTGCCTAGATAATGGCACAGACGGCAGAGGCGCTAATCTTGACCTGCAACCGCCAAGCCATGGACCTGCTCCGCGCCCAGGAACAGCAGCAAGCCCTCGCTCTGCTGCTCAGGGCAGAAGCCCAGGTGCAGACCCTGCCGCCCTCTCAGACCCAGGCCAAACTGCGGTCTATCACTCTTAACAACCTGGGCTGTTTCTACAAACGAGCTGCGCAGCCGCTGCAAGCCCTGGAGTACCTGCAAGCTGCACTCGACTTAGCCGCGGATTCAGACCGCACCAATCTCGCAGGCACTCATCTGAACATATGCGCCATCAAGTCGCAACTGGGCAACCACCAGCAAGCACTCCAGCACGCCTTAGAAGCACTGCGTCTGCTCAGTGCCTGTCTGCAGGCGCCCAGTCCCAACCAAGTCACGACCCTGGTCATTGCGCATCACAATGCCGGAGTCGAAATGGAGTACCTGCGACAGGGGGAGCAGGCAGCTGAGGCCTATCGACAAGGACTGGACTTGGCAAACCAACACTTGGGAATTGCGCACCCGCTGGCAGCCTCCCTACAGCGCAGTTACTTGACTGCGCTGGACAGGAGAGATCTGCCAGCTTCACCGAGAAGGAAGAAGCAGAAGCGAGTGGTAAGCGTCACTCCTGCGCCGCACAAGTTGATGACTTCCCCTGGGCCGCAGATGCTCCCTCGCAGAGCCGTATCGAAGGGCGCGTACGACCGCTCCAAGCCGATTTCCAGTCCTTTGTATGAATTGGAAGAAGATGAGGTGGACTTGAGGTGGACTGGACGCGGTGATCGTGTTTCAAACCTGCGGAAAAACACCCCTGGACTGCACCTGCAGCCCCTTAACTACCACACTCCTACTTCCAAACGCTCCCGCAGGGACAAGTCTCACAGTGCGCCGGAGTCCACCCACAAGCCCAGGTCTCCGACTCATCGCAAAGCCCCGGAGTCTGCGAGAGTCTACCACTTTAGGAGAGACGGGGAAGGAGGGACGAAGGCAAAGAGGAAAGTGAAAACTTTGGAAGTGGTGAATATACTCAGTCAAACGATAGGCAAAGGAGGGGATGAGGCGACGTTTGTAGTAACGGGGCTGAAGGTCTACTTCGCTCGAAGGCTTGCCGCTCAGTTGGCAATAGAGAAGAGACTGGAAGGACGCAAAACCGCTGAATTTCGAGCCCGGGCAGCTATAGACGCCCTTGAAATGCTGAAAAAGCAGGCTTTCGAAGACTTTCACCCCGTCTCCAGGCCTGCACCCCCCAGCGCTCCTCGCAAATCCAGTCTCCATTCCAAATCCCGCAAACTTGCAGTAATCCCTGAAACCGCAGAAAGTCACTCTGACATGCGTCGTCTTCAGCTCGCACGTGTCCAGGCCTGGTGCCGCACGGCCCTAGTACGCCAGGACTGGCTGCGCACGAAGCAGGCCGTCGTAGTACTTCAGAAGTGGGTGCGCATGCACCAAACCCGCCAGCTGTTCCTCAGCATCCTCTCCGCCGTGCAGTTCATCCAGACCTGGTGGCGAGCGCATAGACTGTAGCATATATGTCTGACCTACTTAATCGCTCAACTGCCAAACAGCGCTACAGCTTCCCCAAGTCTCGGCGCTTCTTGGAGCCTCTCAGCGCTTCAGCACAGGTCCAGTATGTCACTCGCTTTTCCTCGCTCAGCAGAGCTGCGCAGACTATTGGCAAAGGACGCAGGTCGGACTTTACCATGCCCACTGCAAGTGAGTCCTAGACAGACTTCTGTCCCTGTCCCAGTGCAGTGCCTAGTGGCAGCTTCGCAGAGGAGTGGAAACACAGGGAAAAGCGGGCTCAGACTCCCAGTCCTTTGAGTCCTGCAGACCACAGTACACAGGTCTTTCCCAGATACTCCCCACAGAAGAGTCACTTCGCCACCTTCTACATTGCCTCGCCAGGGCCAGGCGCCTATGACCCTGGAGCCTCGCTGTCAGGGGTCGGGAAGTACTACTTGACCAAGTACACGGACACCCAGTCTCGGAGCTTTGCAAGGGCTCACAAGCGGGATTTCCTGCGAGAAAAGGCTGGTACTGTCTCCGCAGATACCCCGGGTCCGGGCACTTATGAGGCCAATTACTCAGAGTTCGCTAGTGAGTCGCCTCAGCCCAAGGCAAAGAAACGCAGCATATACTTGCTTAATAGGACAGTTGGGTAGATAAAGTGAAAGTCAACGACACTATTTTCGCATTTCCCCAAAATCCACTCTGCAATTGCCTCTATGCTGATATTGTCTATGTGGAAGCACTGTTTTCCCACAGGAGAAGCCCGCACTACTGTACTTAGCCATAGAGGTTAGTTAACGGAGGAGGGAAATGGCGGGAGCAGCGAAGGCGCAGGTCACTCTGACGGCTTGCGATATGTACTGCGACGCTTCTCGGATGATTTCCGAGTACTCCGCGCTGTAGTCAGTAAACAGTGTCTGTTGGACTCTAATCAGCGCTGCCAGTTCCTCCTTAGTCGGACCTCCCGAAGTCGCCAAACTGTCCAAGACCTCATTGAGTGCGTTGATGAAAGCCTCAGTATCCACATTTGTCTGGTTAATGGCGGATCTGGAGATTCCTTGGCTCTGGGCCAAGTCTCCTGCAGCCTGGACGAGCGGCTGCAAGTACAGACTGTTGACTTCTTGCGGCTGACTGGACTGGAAGTCTAGGGAGTTGGCGAGTAGTCTCAGTGAGTCGCCCACTAGGTCTACTGATACATCTTGGCAAGTCGCTGATAGCATAGACGCCAAGGTGTCTTGGACCAGTTGGTTGACCACTACTGTGGGATCCGCAGACCCGCAAGAGTCTGCGAATTTCATCAACTGCGTGTTAGCGTTCTGCAGGGCTGTAGCTTGGCTATCCCAGAATTGCTCCTCACAGTCATCGAGCTCGCCCTGGACCTGGGTATATGTGTCAGGATACAGTCGCTGTAGAAGCTGGGTTTCTAAGGCTTGAGTGGTAGTGTCGAAGGCTTGGCCGAAGAGCTGGACTAATAGTTCCAGTGGCTGTAGAAGGTCGACGTTGTCTCGGGAGTTAGCGATCTGTTGGGAACGCAGGTGAAGCGCAGAAGAGCAAAGGAGTAGGCAAGGAAGCAGCCAGAGGTGCATTGCAAATTATAAAGGAAATTGCCAAAACGGATAGTGGCGCAGACTCAGAGAACTGCCCTTGATGCAATGCCACATGGGGCGATTTCTGAGTATGGAAGAATTAGGAGCTAGTCGGAGGCATGAAGCTGGCGAAGTTGGGCATCATGGTGTTGAAGGAGTTGAACAGCGAACACATCTGGTTTGTACCTTGGACGAGGTAGGCTTCCATGCTCGCTACGATTTCGTTCATCTGCGTCATTGCATCAGCCATCACTGTCGCTGAGTCGTTCAGGGTCGCTAGTACATCCGCAGAAGTCACATTACCTGTGGTTAAGAAGTCGTTGGTGAGGGTTGTGGTGTCGGTCATGAGAGTGTTCAGGTCAGTATTCAGCTTGTCTGCGTCAGCTTGTGTGACTCCCATGGATTCTTCCCAACTCTCAGTCATGCTGTTCATAGCGGTGAGGTAGGGCTGCATGCTTTGAGCCATGCTTGCCGTCATCTGGTTCATCCCCGGAGCCATGAACTGGTTCATCATAGTGAAGAACGAAGTCATGGGGCCCATGAAGTTGAAGCCCTGGGCTGTCGCGGTGGCCAAGAAGTTGTTTAGGTCGCCCATCAGGTTCACACTGAAAGTGCACTGGGGCGCAATCAGGTAGGTCATGCTGTTCAGAGTGTCCTGAATCAGTTGAGAGACCACAGCACCAGGGTCCGCAGCCATGCATGCATTCATGACATTGAAGGAATCAGTGAGTGCGCTCTGAGTAGCGTTGAGGGAGTTCTGTACGGCTGTGTCAATGCACGTGTTGAGTTCAGCCTGGACTTGTTGGAAGTTGTCAGGGTACATCTGCTGGAGTAGGAAGCCTGCGGTGAGGTTAGTGATGGAGTCGAGGAACTGCTGGCTCATCTGAGCCATTGCGGCCATTCCTGGGACGGTTCCTGAAGCTTGTTCGGCTCTGAGGTTGGATCCGAAGGCACAGAGGCAGAGGACGGTCGCGAGCACTGCTTTCATCTTTTTATTATAATGGCGAAATGGGAAATTTGTCAAACGGCTATGCCTGGTTCTCTGAGAAACAGCGCCGTCTCTGGGTTCTTTTCAGCTTCGAATTCTATCCTAGAATAGATCAAGAATTAGGAAGAGGAAGTTATATACTGATAACTATTAGTCGAAAGGCTGCCTCAAGCCCACCATCGGCCAAAGCGGTTCTACCATTAGACACAAGAAAGGCTCCACCTGACTTAGTAGCGTAGACCCTCCCTGCACGATTTCCCGAGCTATTCTCCCTGCATCTCCCATCATCGTCAATTTCGCATCCAGTACACTCACAACATCCTCTTGCGACAACTGATTGGAACTCGACAAGTCTATGAGCAGACTGGCCCAGGAAACCAGTAAGTCCGTGTTGTCTGCAGAGAACTGATTGATAGCCTGTGTGGAAATGCCGAGTTGGTCCGAAAGTACATTGGAGACTTGTCCGAGAGGGGCTGTGTACAGGACTGCACTGGACACTCCGCCCGCCAAGGCTAAGGCCCACTGCGACAACTGTTGACTCCAGGGCCCGACATAGCTGTATCCCTGCACCATAGACGCAGCTATCAGGTTTTCCATATCTCCCACTAAATCCACAGAGAAATCGCACTGCGGAAAACTCATCGAGTTGAAAGCGTCCTGCAGAAGCTGACTCACTGCTGCGTCAGGGTCTCCAGACATACAGGCGAACACGAAGTTGCCCCAGTCCCTGCACACTGCATTCACATCTCCTTCCACTTGAGTCCAGTAGGTCGCCTGGCAAGCGTCCAGCTCACGCACCACTTCCTGGTAGTTGGAAGGGTACAACTGCCTCAGGAAGAAGGCTTCGATAGTGTCGGTGACGCTGCTGAGGGACTGCTGGACGAGCTGGGTGGTGAAGTTGAGGCCGAGGGAGGGGTCGAACAGAGGTGGCTGGGAGGCGCGGAGGGAAAGACTGAGTACAAGTATGGACTGATAGGTGAGGATAAGAAGCCGCAGGGGCATAATGCTTTTTGCAGTAACGGTTAGCTTTACGAAAGAAGGGGTGTTTAAGCACTAGGAAGGCAGGTTGGAGGCCAGAGAAGTGGAAAGCGCACAGATTTGCCTGACGCCCTGCCGAAGGTACTGCGCCACGAAGCCCACCACGTCATTCACCTGGTCTTGGAAGTCACTCGCCACTGCATTCGAGTCACTGATCATCTGCGTCACATCGTCTTGATTCACACTGCCCTGCGCCAACTGATCACTCAAGTCCCCAAGATCACTAATCAGCTGGTTCGCGTCTGTGTTGAGTTCGTCTATGTCACTCTCGTCAATCCCCAGTGTCGACTCCATCCCATCACTCCAGCTATTCATCGCGTCCACATAGTCCTGCAGGCTTTGGGCTGTAGTGGTGACGATTTGCTGCGTGGTGGCTTGGTTGATTGGACTGAAGGCGGAAGCCATGGGTCCTGTCAGATTGAAGCCTTGCGCCAGAGCAGAGATATAGAAGTTGTTCAGGTCGCCGAACAGATCCACACTGAAGGTGCACTGGACCCCGCCCATACTGTTGAGTGTGTCCTGCATCAACTGCGTCACCACTGCGCCTGGATCTGAGGCTGAGCAGGCAGTCACCAGGCTGAACAAGTCGTCAATCGCACTTTGTGAGTAGTTTTCAGAGCTTTCCAAGTTCTGGTCCATGCACTGGTTCCACTCGTTCTCAACTTGCTGGTAGTTGGCCGGGTAGAGTTGCTGTAGAATTGCACCGGAAGTGAAGTCTGTGAGGGAGCCCAGGAACTGCTCGGTGATTTGAATCCACGTGTCCAGGCCAGAGAAGGACTGAGGCTGGGAGGAGCGGAGGTGCACGCTGAGAGCGCTAAGACAGAGGAGAGAGAGCAGCACTGCTTTCATATTTTTATAACATCTGAAATGGAGTGTGCAGTAACGAGTACCTCTGGGCATGCACACAGAAGGGAAGGAGAAGCGGGGGAAGATGCGAAACTGTAGATACAGAGAAGTGTATAAATAAGAGAGGTTTAGAAATAAGGAAATTGGGAGTAGATTTTTAGATGAAAAGGCGCAGAAAATTGAGGAAGTGTGAGATTTGCTTAGTTATTCGTACTGTGTAGACCACTAACACAGTCGAATTCTCATTACGCCATTTTGATAACGGCTATTGTTCGACTGCTCTAAACTGCTAAAAGATGTACCCAGGTAAAAGAAACTTGAAATAATTAGGAGCTAGTCGGAGGCATGAAGCTGGCGGGGTTGGGCATCATGGTGTTGAAGGAGTTGAACAGCGAACACATCTGGTTTGTACCTTGGACGAGGTAGGCTTCCATGCTCGCTACGATTTCGTTCATCTGCGTCATCGTGTCAGCCATCACTGTCGCTGAATCGTTCAGGGTCGCTAGTACCTCCGCAGAAGTCACATTACCTGAAATCAAGAAGTCGTTGGTGAGGGTTGTGGTGTCGGTCATGAGAGTGTTCAGGTCAGCAGTCAGTTTGTCTGCGTCAGCGGGTGCGACTCCCATGGATTCTTCCAAGCTCTCAGTCATGCTGTTCATAGCGGTGAGGTAGGGCTGCATGCCTTGAGTCATGCCTGCCATCATCTGGTTCATCCCCGGAGCCATGAACTGGTTCATCATGGTGAAGAACGAAGTCATGGGGCCCATGAAGTTGAAGCCCTGGGCTGTCGCGGTGGCCAAGAAGTTGTTTAGGTCGCCCATCAGGTTCACACTGAAAGTGCACTGGGGCGCAATCAGGTAGGTCATGCTGTTCAGAGTGTCCTGAATCAGTTGAGAGACCACAGCACCAGGGTCCGCAGCCATGCATGCATTCATGACATTGAAGGAATCAGTGAGTGCGCTCTGAGTAGCGTTGAGGGAGTTCTGTACGGCTGTGTCAATGCACGTGTTGAGTTCAGCCTGGACTTGTTGGAAGTTGTCAGGGTACATCTGCTGGAGTAGGAAGCCTGCGGTGAGGTTAGTGATGGAGTCGAGGAACTGCTGGCTCATCTGAGCCATTGCGGCCATTCCTGGGACGGTTCCTGAAGCTTGTTCGGCTCTGAGGTTGGATCCGAAGGCACAGAGGCAGAGGACGGTCGCGAGCACTGCTTTCATCTTTTTATTATAATGGCGAAATGGGAAATTTGTCAAACGGCTATGACTGAACTCAGACCCAGCGCCTGATCCCAGCGCACAAACTAAAGAAACTAGCTTAGTCTGCACATCTCTCTGGTGCAGAACCTGGAGCAGCCGTTCTTTCTCGCTACATCTTTTTTCATCATCATAGGCAGACTTGCTTCTGACTGAATATCTCCTCTATTCCCTTCGCTCTCAGCTTTATACTCCTCCAAGTAGTCTATACCCGCCTTTTTTATAGTCTGTTTCCGTTCCACAGGAAAGCCTTCTGCCAGTTCACTGACTCGACCATCTCCAAACAGCCGGTCTTCGTCCTCTTCCAGCAGGCGTTGCATGTTGGCCTCCACTCCCTCGAACAAGTTCTCCTCCGCCTTCATCTTCTCCCCTTCTCTCAGGTCATTCGCCAGTATCGATTCCAGCCTGGCTTCCAAGTCTTCCGGATCCGGGACTTCCTGGTCATGCTCCTCTGAAACCGGAGTCGCTATGTCAGAAGACGTCAGGGGCGAGTGGATTTCCGAGAAATCACCACTTCTCGCGAAGTCCACCAGACGCATTTCAACCCCATCAAAGCTGTCCTCCGCCTCCACAACCATCAAAACCTCTAAAACCGGGCGAGTCGCTGCAGTCTCTTTGAAGGACTTTACGAAGGAATCGAGCGCGATTTTGCCTTCGCTAGTCCTTGCCATGTCGACAAACATCCCTGAGCGCAGCTCTGCAAAGGTGCAAGACCGCAGGTCCAGCACTCTTTCCAAGGTGAGTACTAACTGCACTACCTCTCTCGGGTCCAAAGTCCCGCTTTTCTCCTCGTCAAAGGCTATGAAATACAGCATCAGTTTCTCTTCTAGTGTGGATCGGCTGAGGGTGGCGAGGCCGAGCAGCAGTTCTTGCACTGCGACGGAGTCACTACCGGCTTGGTCGAAGGTCACGAATAGGTTCAGAGCGGTTTTTTCGGACATGGCGTGGCTTTTGAGGGTTGTGAGGAAGAGCCTGCGGGAGACTTGGCCGTTCATTTTGAGTCGGTTGAGTTCCTCGAATAGGCGTCTCAAGTCCTCCACTGTAATTTCCTGCTCCCTAAAGAGAGCTTTGGAAATACGCAGGCGAGACAAGCGCTCTTTGAGGCTGTTTTCCAGGCTAACAGCCTGCACATAGTACTGGCTCCTGCTCACAGCGGCGTAGGACGGCTTGGCCAGGGCTTTCTTCAGCATTTTCTCAATTTGCTGCTTTTCACAGCGCTTGACTAGCTTTAGCCTGGCTACATTGCCTGCCGTCAGTAAAGCGTCCACTGAGTTGCCCTGCTTCAAACCCGCAGTTTCCTGCTTGATTGTGTTCCTCAGAAACCGCTCATATCTGCTCAACAGCGTCAACCCCAGTTTGTGCACAAACTCAAAGCCGAGGATAAAGGCGCAGTCCCACACTCGCATCAGGTCAGAAGGGTACAGGGAAGCAGCGAACAGAGTGCTGAACCAGGCCTCTGCAGTGCGCTTTAGAGTCACAACGAAAGGGGAAAAGTCGAATTCCCGGGTCTGAATTAGGACTTACAGAGCTGTTTTTGGGCTTGAAGATGGCTTTTAAGGTCTGGACTAGACGAGGTCGAAGTCGCTCTGCGAGTAATGCGAAAGTCCGGTACTCCGCATAGCGACCTGCCTGTCTATCCGCCTTCGAGAAGTAGTCTATCGGGTACAGTCGCTCCACTATATAGCAAAATATTCCGAAAGCTGCATTCTCACTGGGAAATATATGCAGTGCGAAGGCCATTAGACTCCCCATGCCTGCCGCGTGTCCGATATCTGCCCGTTTGCTGAGAAACAGCGCTAGGAGTCTGACCAAAGTGGCTTCTTTGTCAGGACTGCCGAGTGCAGCGAGGGGACCGGTGTAGGCTTTGGCGCAGTCCTCGCGCACTACGTTGTCCAGGTCTGTGGCTAAAGTGGGCGGGGAGTCCTTGGTCAGGTCGTAGGCTCTCTGCGTCTCTTGCCAGAAGCTGGGGTCCACTAGCGCCAGCCAGACCCTACATAGTCTCTACGCTGGTCGAAGTCCCTTAGGGTCCTGGAAGGCCAGTTTAGAGGCCAGGACCCTGGCTACTTTGGCCTGGTAGTCGCCTTCGTAGCTCAGCACCTGTGCCCAGGCGGTGAAGCCTGCCTTCATTTCGAATTAAAGTCAACAGTATGCTGTTCAAATTCGTACTCGGGAGGAAGAAGAAGAGGACAGGGGAGCAGCTCTGCGCAGAAATCCGGCGCCTAGAGGCGGACTTGCAGGAAAACCTGAGGTTCCAGACGCTCAGAGACTTGCTGGAGGTGTACTCTGTGAGGACTAAGCAGCGAGCCATGGAGCACTTCGAGGCAGCCAAGGACCAGCGATACAAGGTCTTGGGGGAGCAGATGCAGAGACTGCTGGCGCGTGAGGACATCCGCAGGCTCATAGAGCGGCCTGAGGACTCCCCACGACCTCCACGACACTTCACAACAGGGCCGTTAGAAGACACCCCGGGCCGAGAGCTAAACCGCCACAGCAGTTTCTCCCTGTCCACTCTGGTCCCTGAGGACAAAGCCGCTGAGTCTCTCATCCACACCGGCCTGAGTCTCTCCGCCTGCACGAGTCAGAAGCTGCATGCTGACTTAGCCAGTCAGCAAAGCGTTCTGAGAAGCAAGTTGGCAAGTAGGCTGCAAAGGAAGAAGTCAGCGAATTTGAGTAACTCAGGGGACGGGGCGGAGATCTGTATGGCTGAAAGTGACCGAAGTGCTGGGCGGGACAGCTGCTTTGAACGGGAACTGGAGCGAGTGATGGAGACTTATGTGGAGGAAAAGATGACCAAAGCGAGGGATATCAACGGCAAATACGAGGAGCAAATTGCAGAGCTAGCGAGCGCGGGTAAATCTGGCATCATCGCGAAAGTAGTGGCGCAGATGAAAGAAGCGCAGCAAAGCGAGCTCCTTTCCCTCGTCCAAGACATCGAAGCCAGGCGCAAAGCCGCGATTTCCGCCCTCCGCCAAAAGTTCCTCCTGCCCAGTGAGTGCTGGTAGAGTAAATCTAGTTACCTGCGGTCCAGCGTGAGGAAGTAGTCCTGCATAACCTGGGTGCGGAAGCGGTCTTTGTACTCCACAGGGTTCGTGATAGTGGGCAGTTCATTAGCGATTACCTTCTTATACTTGCTTTCGATGGCTTTGTCGAAGGTGTATTGTCGCAAATAGTCGATTATGCCTGCAGCGATTTGACTATCGGCCTCGCTTACAAGAAGTACGAGTGAGTAGTCGATGACGTTTTGCTTGTGCAGGAAGAGGGTGTCGTTCCAGATAGAGGAGTGCAGGCGACTCATGGTCTCGAAGTCGATCAGAATGGGCAGAGCTGCCATGTCCTCGATGAAGTTCAGGTCCATTTTAGTCTGTCGCTCCCCTTCCTTCACATATCTCCTGGAGTTCAAAGTGCCTTTCAGGTCATAAGCCACGGCCTTCGGATTCACCCCGAAGCCCAGGTTCTCCATGAGCAGCACCCAGCCAATAGTCCTAGTGTTCAAAGTAGCGTTCCTGAGTGCCAGTTTGTACACTCCCAAAGTGCGCACCAGTCGACTGGGCATACTGTGGTAGAAGGTCTTACAGATGTGGCGGAAGTAGTTAGGCGCCATGTCCACAAACATCTGAAATTCCTTCTCTTCCACTATCTTCGCTATGAACTGCTCATCGTGGCTTTTGAAAAACCGTGCGCCGCTCTTGCCCAAATTCGCCTGCTCCGCAGTGGAGTATATAATCGACTGCAGGAAATCCGTCTCCGAGCCACAGAGAAACAAGCGTACGGCCTGGAATTGCCGGGCGTAATAAGCTGTCGCTTGGAAAGTTACAGCAGGGCCGTAGATGCGAATCAGGTCGTTCTGTGCGTCGACATCTGGGAAGCTGGAAGTGGAGAAGGTGTGCTCGAGGGCGAATTCGGACCCGGAGAGCAGTTCGGACTCAATGACTTCGTGCAGGTCGGTGGAAAACTGGAAGTTGCGGTTGACTTCTTCTCGGTGTTTCTGAGAGTTGAGGACGTAGGCGATTATTGACAAGGAGTCGTTTTCTCGAATGGGAGTAAAGGTGCAATTCGGCCCTGCAGCCAAAGTATGGCAGCCAATTTGCATTTCCTCAAACCTCTCCGCCGTCACAATAGGGTCCGACTTCTCCAAAGGCAGCCAGATGCGGGGCACTAAAACAGCAGATTCAGAGCGACTTAGGACCACTAAAGGCGGCAAATCCTCTTTAGAACGCCTTTGAGACTGGTCCTCGGGCTCCACGTCCTTATCAGACTCTGGGACTGCCTGGATGAAATTCAGCCAATCTGCCATTCGGGAGGGACTAATGGACCTTTTGCCGGCTTTGATGGACTTGAGGGACTGCTTGTGGGCCTGAATAGTGACTTTGTGCTTGCAAACGTCTAAAAACAGCTCTCTCCTCGCATACTCCGCCTCCAATAGTCCTTGCAACTCCACCACTTCCTCACAACGAGTGAGTGACTGTATCAACTCGTCATAAGTCGCATTGACGTCCTGCTTGAGAAGCTCGATTTCCTGGATTTCCTCACTTTCCGACTCCAAGTGGGCAATATCTGCCTTCACCTGCGCTGCTTCCTGCAGTAGTTTCTGATACAGGTCCTTGGAGGCGCTCTGAGCCTCTGACATCACTTTGGCGGCGAGGCTCAGGTAGTAGTTGCTCAGCACGATTTTGGGCTTGATGGGCAGCAGGGTGTACAGTGGCTTGGACGAGTACTCGAAGCAGACCTTAGAAGCAGCTATTGCGAAGGTGAACGCAGCTGAGCGGAACAGCGAATGTCCACACGGCAGCTTCTCATTGCGCTCGTCAATGAAGAAGCAAGCGAGGAAGCGGAAAAACGACAACTCGCAGGACCAGCAGTTGAGCAGCACTTCACAGCTTTCCCAGGCACAGAGCGTGCACTTCGCCTTTGCGGTGATTTCGTCGTTTCCGCCTGCTTCTCCGCCGCTGGAGTACTGGATCCTCACGAGTCCTTCTTTCTTGAGGTAGTAGTCGAAGTGAAGCGCGTGCTTGCTTTCGCAGCCTAAGCAGGGCTTATCCAGACTACTGAGCGTCTCAGCGACCCAGACCCCAATAGGCTTATCATAACTGGAGTATAGCTGCAGCGCCACCACTTTCGGCTTCTGGCACATCTTTCCGAACACCCTTAAATGATGCAGCATCAAACTGGTGGAGCTGATTTCCTCTGAAAGCCTGGCAATCGGCTTGATTTCCAACTGAGTGAGCAAATTGCCTTCCAGTCTCCAGTTGCGGTACTTCACACATAACTCCCTTATCACCTTCTTCACCATTCCCAGCATCTCCAGGTCAGGGCCGGTCAGTACAATGGACCCCACCAGTGCTGTTTCCGAGTTAGTCCTGAGGTAGACCACTCCACTCTTTTGATACGGCTTTATGACCATTTCGCTGCAGTGGCCGATGCAGTTCTTGACCTGAGTGGCCTGGTCGATGTCAGACAAAGGCTTTCCGTGGGTCACTCTGGCTACTAACTGCAGCAGCTTCATTTGGACGTTTATTATCGCCGCCACTCCAAATCGGGCCAACTCGCTGATTATCCACTGAGACATGCTTTTCTCCACAATCACTAGTTGCGGCTTGAGCTTGGCTAATTTGCGCATGAATAGCTTGGTGAAGTCCGGCTCCTGGTCCAGAATGGACTCCATGGACAGCAGTCTTTGCTCTCCACTGCTGAACTCCGCACCTCCGGATAGGATCAATATGGTCGGGTTGGGGATTTTCGCCTTCATTTTCTTGTGTGCGATGTTCTTTAGGAAGGCCACTCCGTTGAAGTACTCGCTGAGGGAAGTGTCTTTATGCTGCAATTTAATGACTCGTAGGTACTTGTTTATGTCCATATCGTCTCCTCGGGGGTGGGTCTCGAGGGAAATACACTCAACTGCTTGCTTCACGAATTGCACTATGAGCGGTTTCCACTCAGCGGAGATGCCCTGGTCGGGAGCAAGTCGGTCACACTCGGAGACTAATAAGTCGTCGCAGTACTGAATCAGAGCACCTGTGGACTCGAAAGCAGCAAAGGGCATGGGCGAGTCTGCTTCCATGTGCACTAGAAGGGGAGTGTCGGGCTGCGACTTGGAAGTCTGATTCCCACTGGTCTCAATAGACACTGCCAAAGTATCAGGACTAGAGACGGAAATGCTCCCCGGACGCTGGCATTTGAAGCAGATTCGAGAAGTCTCTTTGCCGTTCCTCACGAATTCGCAGCAATCCGAGCAGTAAATCAAGCCGCAGCCTCTGCAGTGATGCTTGCGTCTTAGGGCAGTGAAGGCCTTTTCGCAGGCACAGCAGGTCCTTGTAGAGGCATCCGGCATCCAATATTCCTTGGATATGGGTGCCAGCTCACTTTCCATCTTTTACTAGCTAGGGCCAGCGGCCTGCAGTGATCAGTCCATACAGTTCCAAGCCTGAAAGGCCGAGATTGCAGGAGCCGGAGGAGTTCTTGTCGATTTGCACGATGCGGAAATAGCGGAAACCGGGCTCTTCTCCGCCTTCCTTGACTCGCCACATTTCTTGACTGATGCCCCAGGTGGAGGTCGCGCCTTTCTGCTTGAGCGCTTCCCGCTCCATTTCCATGGGAAAGTCGATTTCTGGGTCTCTGGTCAAATGCATGCGTCTGTCCAGGACTTTCCACGAACTCCTATCCACCGACCCTTCAAATTGCCAGTTAAGCATCACATGACTCGTCGAGTTCCTATTCCGAATCGTATATGCTGAGGGTAAAAACATCCTCCCCGGACCCATATCCACTCCGAAGTAGGAATTCGGCTCGTCGTCAGTCCGTAGCATAGTCACCGACCTGCCCACTAGGTCTTCCAGCTTCCCTGCGCCCACACTCGACGCAAACACTTTGACTTGATTTATCAAGTGAGGGTTTTCCCAGGGTCTCGTTTTGCCCAAAGATCCGAGAAAGAAGAAAGCGCCGTTATCGTCGAAGTCGAATTGGTACTGGAACTCTCGCACTGGAGCCAGGGTCATTGGCGCCTGGCTGTTGAGTGCGTATTTGGAGAACTTCGGCCATTGCTGCGGAGGTCTGGGCGGGGACTTGTCTCGCGGGTCTGCAGGCAGAACACGCTTGGCAGGGAGACTGCGGTACATGTCTTGGCTGGGCGGGGGTCTCTGTATGGTGGCAGCCTTCCGTATCCCGGGCTCTGGGTACTTCCGGCCGCCTTCCGGCTTCTCCTCGAGCCAGTCTCTGCCTAGATCGCTTCTAAGAGGCGCTGCAGGGGCTTCTGGGTCGTAGCCTTCAGTTTCTTCCTCTGCGTCTCCACTGCCCAGCCGGCCCGAGCCCAGGTCTTCCTCGGAACTCCGCACCTCCCTCAGTCGCTTGCCTCCGTACGTCTCCCTGGGAGTCCTGTTCACTCTGTAGGTGTAGGAAGGCACTTCAGGACCTGAGCGGGAAGACAACTGCACAGAGAGGCCTTCGAGTATCAGGTCTTTGGCTACTGCCACCAGAGAGTTCGAAGCAGCCTGGAGCAGCTCTGTATGAGAAAGAAAGGGGTAGCGGACACAACTCAGTAGGCTGAGTTTGTCTTCAGGACTGAGATGCTTCAGTCCCAGTCGGTCTTCAGCCAATTGTTGGATGGTCATAGGGGCCGGAGGGTCCTTTTTGGCTTCAGCTGGAGGGGCTTTGCCGGGCTCAGCCGAAGGCTCCAACTCAGGCACTGGAATTCCCTCTCTCCGCTGTATATAGGAGCAAATGAACCCAAACACCAGTCCTTCATTCGGCGTGCTCAGGTCATTCCTCTCGACGCACTCCCTGACTATATCCACTGGCAAGCTCACAAGTGTGTCCAGGCCTTTCTGACTGCGCACCAAGTCCCCAAAGCTGCCCACAGTCTTAGTCATGGCCTGCTCCGTCAGCACCACGCTGCCATACTTCACTCCTTCGTATAGGATTTCGGGGCCGTTGGCGTCCGTTAGGACTTGCTCACTGATGTACTGCCCGACATGCTCCACTAGGGAGGAGATTTCTAAGACGTGCGCAAGGGAAAAGAGCAGAAAAGCGGTAGTTTTGTTGAGCGAGTCCTCTGAAAGCACTTCTGGGTTCTGATTGCTGTACACATACCGCAGAACCGTGGGAAAGACGTCAGAAGGTCTGAGGACGCTGGAGTACTTGGGCAGCAAAGGGTCGGGAATAGCGTACTTGTCCTTGGCTTCACCAGTCCTCAACACGCGGTAGAAGTAGCTAGAAGCAGCTGCAAGGACCACCTTATGTCCTTTGAATTCTTTGCCGTCTGTGGTGGTGAGTGTGCAGTCTGCTAAGAAGGCTTGGTTCACGAAGGTCATGAGACGTAGGCTTCGCATCTGGTCCAGCTCTCGCTCCATTGCGTCGCCTTCTGCCATATATCTGATTACAGGCACAAATTTGGCAGACCCCAGGCTCTGGGCGAGAAAGGAATGGCTTTGAGGAAGGAACTACCCACAGTATTCCTTTGCATCTATGCTCCTTTCCCTCCACTTGAGCCTTTCTATATATGTATTCGGCACTAGACTACTATCGAGATGAAGCAGAAGACAGTCTAAATTTATGACTGTGGACTCGCTCTATACAGGGGAGAGTCACTATTACTTAGAGCGAAACAACACGTTGTCAAGTGAGTCGATCAGACTAGTGCGGCCAGTGCGGTCGGTGATGACCATACGCAGGCCGAAGCGGAACTGCTTGAATTGAAGGGAGTTCAGGATTGTCTTCCAGCCCTCATTTTTCTCCAGCAGTTGCAGCAAATTGGTTTCTGTTTCCATCACTTCGAAAAGATCAGCTTCACTCGAAATCTGAGGAATCGAGTTTTTAATCGCAAAGCTGTGCAGGTCAATGTAGAAGAAACAGCCGTAGTCAAAGCCTATGGACAGGTTGTAGACCGCGGCTTTGACGCCTACTAGTGTGCCACTGAGTCCCATGAGAGACAGCGTGACTGGCACCTTGTAGTTGTCCTTCGTGAGGAGAAACCGGGTGGCTAGGACGATTTCGACCTCAGGGGGGCGGATTTCTGGCTGAGTTTCAGGGTCGGAGCCTTCTGCAGGGACGTCCATATGAAGAGAGTTCAGGTACAGCTTCGCCAGCAGCCGCCTTTCTCCAATCTCCAGGTTGTCAATTCTAACGGCAAAGAGCGAAGTCAAGTGCAGGAAGGTAATCGTGTGAAAGGCCTCACCCAGTCTGCTGGAGTTGCCCTTGGAAACCAGCGGCTTTGCTCGGACTTCCCACCAACTCTGCTTCCAGTTTTCCCTCAAAGTCCACAAAGTTTGGTGCAAATTACGGCCTTTCACGGTAGCGTGCAGCAGGAAAAGTCCATGTCCTGACAAGAACTTCTTCAGTACTGTATCAGGACCGAACTGGTCCTTCCCCATGAGCTCTATTTCCGTCATAACTGGCTCCAAATGTCTCAGAAACTTCGCATTTACTTGGGTCAAACTGGGGATAGTCCTTCGCAGCAGCCCTGGCTCGCCTTCCATCCCTTTGGCCGGAGGCAGAACCGCTGCCGCTGCATCTGGGTCGTACTCAATGTCCACTCTCACACAGTTATCCTTGTAGTCCTCTTCCGCTGCATCGCTGATAATGAGCCGTAGGGCGGTCAAAGTGAGGGCGTGGAGAGTCACATTGCAGGCAGTGTTGAAGATATATCGCTGATTCTGGCCGGGCAGTAGGCCGGCTGCCTGTCCCCACAGTTCGATTTTCTTACTCGCATCCTTCCCTTCTCCTTCCGTAACTCTTAGAAAGGGAAACAGCAAGTACTGAGCGAAGCGTTCGAAGGAGTTGAGGAACTTCATGTGGACAGTTGCAGGGGCGACGTCTTTGAAGGCCAGCAGATTCACAATGCCTTCCAATTCCTTCATTTCCAGGGACTCGGGAGTGACGAAGGCGGACTCAGTGGTTTCGCTGGCTCCTGTGATGGACAGAAAGGTAGCGCTTTGCTTGACTTGGATCCCACAGGTGATGCGGTACTCGTATCCGTTGGAAAAAATCACTTGAGTGACTCGCATTCCGTCAGGCATAATGACGTATTTCCGCTTGTCGAGCAGAAAGGTGGCATCCACCCTTTCCCAGTCTCTACTGAGGTCGAAGGGGAAGCAGTGACGGCGAGCTCTGGAGCGATAGGGAATGCGAGGTCCAGGGTCCTCAGGCAGTCGTATCAGCTTAGGAGGCGTTAGATCTGGTGCAGTCTTGGGAGACTCAGGCAAAGGCTGGGCCTGGACAGACTCAATAGACCTTTGAATTCGCTTAGGTGTAGGCCGTCTGATAGGCGGCTTTACCATCACTTCAGACAACCCCTCATCTGCCTCGATTCGAGAGTTGAGGGAGTCGCTGAGGGAAGGAGCACTGGGAGGACGGACTTTGGTAGTGCGCACTTTCACATTGGCTTTCTCCGGCTGAGTCGTGACTTTCAAGCGGAGAACCAGTTCGTGGTCTTCGGGCAGAAAGCGTTGGGCGAAGCGATAGGCCTGGGACTGCTTTTCCTCCGCTAGTTTGAGACTTTCAGCAGTGTTGGTCATACGCAGCGCCCCCACTTCCCGCACACAAGCTGTGATTTGCAACTGCAACACACTCAAAAACTGCTTGTTTTTGACCAAAACAGCATCCACTTCTTTCTTCAGGAACAACTCAAGGTAGGGGTCCAGGGCCTTGACGGCCTCTTTGGCCTGAGCCGCGGCCTCTACGAGTGTCCCTGCCTCTGTCAATAAACTCGCCTTCGCTATTCTGCCGAGAGCACTTCCAATCACATCGCCGCTTTTCCGGGATATGTCGAGAGCTTTATCTGCGTAGTCCAGGGCTCTGCCTAGGTCCCCGAGCACTGCATAGCAGTGCGCCAAGTTGGAGTAAGTGGAGCTGAGATAGGCCATGCACTCCTCTGAGTCAATAGTGCTGCCCAGCACAGTTTCCGCAATTTCCAGCATTTCCAGCGCAGCAGTGAAGTCCGCCAGGCTAATCGAGTGCACAGCAGTCTTATTGATAACTGCCGCCAAAGTCCTTTTGACAGTGACTGCGAGATTTGAAGTGTCCAGCAAGAAGTGTGTGTCCAGGACCTGCAGTACATTGCTAATCAGCAGTTGGAGTTGGTCGTATTTGCGCTGGTTGAAGAGCACTACGGCCATTTCGTAAAGGTGCTCGGGACAGCAGATGGTTTGAGGGTTTAGGATGTGGACGTGTCTGGCACGACTCATATAGTTATGTACAGTCTGGCCTTGGATGTATGATAGGCTCACTGGGGATGTACAGTGATTTGAGCACTTTAGCCATCTGAAGTCAATTAGCGAGGGAAATACACTAAAGGCAAAATAGGGCATTTTGACTTGGTCGTTAGGGCTATGTCGATAATATGCAAAGGCTGGAATATGGATGGATGGTGCAGTGGGTCGGCAATATGAACAGCCCTGCAATCGCCTACTCCAGCCAAAGAGTGATGATCCGCAGAACTGAAGGAAATTGAATGGGTAGCGACTGCAGTAACTAAAGGCCTGCAGCTAGACACTGCCTGTATCATTAGCCCAGGCTTTGAAGCAAAAAAAATAAAGTCTCCCATACCCATATAATTTGGGTAGTCCGAAGGTAGTTGTAGCATTGCCCCGCAGTCCCTTATTATCAATTAGAAATCGATGAAGGAAATGTGTCCATACGAAGAGTGCGGGAAAGTGCTCAGCACTCCCTACAGCCTCAAGCGTCACATCGACACTTGCCACAACAACGTGCGCAAGTTCATTTGCAGTCACTGTGACAAAAAGTTCACCTCGCAGCGGAACCTGTGGACTCACCTAGCCAAACACCGAATCACGCAGCTGTCTGCACTCTATCCAAAGCGGCAGTTCCCTACTTCTTCTTGCCCAGACAAGACAGGAATAGAAGCGGAGGCTCCGGGGAGCGACTTCCTGCAAGGGCTAGTGCAGTTCCAAAGGGTTTGTGAGGAAAGGAGACAGCAGGGGAAGCTGCCGCTGGCCTGGCTACTAATGGCAGGGCTGAGAAAAGGGAAAGACGCTGCCTGCGCACCAAGACTTCGTGACTAATGGATTAAATGGTCATACGTCTTGCCTCTTTAGCAGGAGACTCCTGCCCCTAAGTAGGCTAAAGATCAGTCAACAGGCTTCAGTGTGCTTCGCTTCCTTCTATCTGCGCTGTTTCCCTCGTCACCTCCATTTCCAGCCTTCAATATTGTTCAACAGTGTCCAGCCATATGGAAATTGAGACGCAGCCAGACTTTGAAATTGCGAAACTGAGAGACGACAGAAGTAAGCAAAATTGCATTTAAAGCGTATATTACGTGTAGGACGTCTTTAAAGCTTTACCTGTGTAAAACACTAATAGGTTAGTTTGCCTGCTGGAACCACTTCCTCCTTTCCTCCAATTCCCCATAGACCTTTAACTCCAATACTTCACTCAGTCTACAGAGTCCTATCCCAACCTACTGAAATAGAAGCCTGAGTCGTCCTTGCAGTTCCTCCAGTCTCTGTTGTTCTTGGAGCACCTGAGTCTTCAGAGCGTTTCGGTCGGTTCGCAGGGACTGCAGTTCTTGCAGCATTCGGCGATTCTCTGCACGCTGCTGGGAGAGGGACTGGGAGGCCACTGTGGAGACTTGCTGGAGGTTGTGCAGGGCGAAGTCTTTGGTGTCCAATAGAGACTTGGTGGCGACCTTGCGCAATTCGTCCCTCTCAGCGCGGATATGGCCGACATCAGCCCGAAGGGTGGAGGCTTCGGACTGAAAGCGGCGGATGTCGTCTCTGAAGCGCTGGAGAGAGCGCTTCAAACTGGAGGGCGGCGCTTCGTAGGTTTCCCTGCTTTCATCTACTCCCTCACTGATCATTATGGCTGCGCTGGGTTTGCTCTAGGGACTGGGTGGGAGTTTAGGAGAGTTAATACACGTGCACAGTCCAGCTTTTCTGATAATTGGTCAGGGAGGACTGGGGAGGGGAAAGCTGCTAAGTGCTACATCGATTGCTGTGAATATACCCTGCCCTTCGCCTAAATACACTCTCAGCATAGTTTGGGCAGAGAGACAGTTGGCTGCTGGGCAATGCACCTGTCCTAGCCATCTCCCAGTACCAATTCTGTCTTTCCAGCCGAAACCCATCTGAAACTCCTTCCATGCGGCCTGCTAGTCTCCGCCACCGCATATCTCAGGACTACACAGGGGAATCGTAATAAATAATGCAAACTGGACTGATAGGGTCTCGCCACCACCCCTCTTTACCCTTCCTTTCCAAGCCACCTCTGAGGCTGAGACAGTCGCCAAGCTCTTCCAACAGTGCGAATTCAAGAGTGAGCCTGGAGTCCAGGTACTTGCGGGCGGAAGGACCCTACATCACCGAAGAAATGATAAGGAGAATGAAGGAAAAGGTGAGGATTAGATAGGAAAGCAAGAAAAAGTGGATTACTCCAATGGGCTTTGCCACCAGTGTGCGGCCCTTGCAGCGCTTTATCCCCAATTACGTGCAGGCGTCCCCCTCAGAGAACCCCAAGCTGCACAGTTACAGGCAAGCCAATAGGGAAAAATGGCTGAGTGGGCCTTTCATGCCAGCTCCCTACAACTCCCGATCTATTGATCTATAGCTTTACTCTAGCGGATAGTGCCGCCGCTCAGGTGCATGCGCGCCCATGCAGACTCCTGGTGCTTGGTCTTGTGGTGCAGGGAGTTGGGGTCTGCAGGCCAGGGACTCGGCAGGGACTCTTGCACACTGCGCAGCTTCTTATGTCGCCTCAAAGGCGGACTGGCAGCAGGCGAGTAGCTCTCTGGCAGCGGAACGCCTCTTGTGCTGAGTGTATATGGTGGCGAATAGTCCGTCCTACTAGTCGTTTGGTACTCTCCTTTGATAGGTGTCTCTATCCTAACGGTTCTTCTGATATTCCTCTTATTCGCGTGCTGTAAATAGGGCGATTTGCCACCTTCCGCCACTAACTTCCACCCAGTGGGCGACCACCGATCTGGCATCATGACGCTGTGCCTCGCATCCACACTTACAGAGAGTCCTGGAGGTCTGGCAGTCGAGAGAACACTGCGTTGGAAGTAGGAAGAAGGCTGGTGGACGGGCAGCCAGCGCCAGCCACTAGCAGACCAGCGATCAGGTCTGTACTCCAGTCCTGCAGATTGCATGTATATATACTATAAGGTATGGGAGCTTCGACTGTAGAACTATGCGTACTGCGGCTACCCACATTTCTTCAATTAGCTATGCTTAAAGGCAACGACGAGTGTCCATAGGTGTATAGGCTGGCTATGTAGTTATATGTGCGTTTCTGCGCAAAATCTATAGGCAGACCTGCTTCCTGAAAGTACTGCTACAGACTTGGATACCTTTGAAAATAGGGTAAACGAACAATTAGCAGAAAGAAGGCCTTTGTTTAGTAATCTGGCCTTAACACTAGCCCTCCCTCAGTACATATCTGCAGCTTTCCAGCCTTCACAACTCTATAATCCTCATAATGGCCTGTCCTGCCCCTCCCCTAGCCTACCAATCCCCCAACCCTCGCGACCGCTTCTACGAAGTCTGTTCCCCAGAAGACGAACAAGCAATTCCCTTCGAGTCCGTGGATTTCCCCTTCAGTCGCAAGATTCTCCGCCAGCGCCGTCTGGTCTCCTACCAGCATCGAGCTGCTACCCTGCCAAACATCTCCAATTCCGCTGCTGTCACTAAGGCGGACTTCTACCGCTTTGAAGCCAACTACTCCACTGCGCCTGTGAGACAGGAACATTTCCAACTCAGACATTGCCTGAAGGTGTCCAGTGAAAATCAGATCTATACGACAGGGCCGGAGGAAGGGGAAATATCCGTCTTCGACCCTTTGACTCAGACTAGTTGGCTGGCTTTGTCTCTGTCGCAGGTAGATAGCATGCGAATTACTTCATTTGATGTGGCCTACCCGCTGATAGTGAGTGGAGGTATGAATGGACAGCTCTATTTGGACTCGATGACTGGGGAGATGGAGGTCCGACAGCAGTTGGCAGACCCTAGTTTAGGCCACATCACCAACAGTGTGGACTTCGTGAACTACCAAGGGTCGACAGAGCTGATGGTGGGCAGCAATAACCGAGTGGTCTCCTTCTTCGACCCCAACATCCTTTCCACTCCCAAGCGGCAAATCACAGCTCCCGACAACGTCAACAAGGTGGCCCTGTCCCCAGACCAGTCTCTCGTTGCCTTCGTGTCAGATGAAAATCCAGGCAGGGTTTTCAGTACTTTGACCCTGCAGGAAGTGTATGTGCTGGTCGGACATACGGACTTCGGCTTTGGAGTGGACTGGCACCCCACTAACCCGTATCAACTGGTCACAGGCAATCAGGACCGCACTTATAGGATTTGGGATATACGAGTGGCGGATCAAAGCGAAGTAAAGCCAATGCTGACCCTATTTGGGTGTATGGCGCCCGTCCTTAGCACCAAGTTTTCCTCTGACGGGCAGTTTCTAGTGTGTGCAGAGGCTGCCGACTTCGTGCACATCGTGGAGGCGCAGCTCTACTCCCAGGTCCAAGAAGTGGACTTCTTCGGGGAAGTGATGGGTGTGGCCTTCAGCAGGGAGGCCAGTAGTGGGGAAAGTCTGTATATCGGCATACAAGACGCTAGCTTTGCTTCGGTCAGGGAAATGAGGAAGAGGAGACGCTGGGGGGAGGAGGCTGTAGTCTAGGAATAGTGGGTTATGCGGAAAATGGGGGAAAGAGGGTTTGCGCCGAGATGATGTCGGCGGTGATTTCACATGAAATCATCCTTCCAGCGTTCCTCATGTTTCTGCGTAGCTCCAGGTAATGACTGCCTCCATGGTGATAGCAGGTCGCTTCAGTCTAGACCCATATGCGTTACTGGGGAAAGGCGCCTTCTGCAGAGTGCACGCAGGGGTAGACTTGGAGTCCGGGAGGAAAGTGGCAGTGAAGGTGATGGTGGGCGGCCACAGAGGCCAGTTGAGGAATGAGGCGGAGCTGCTGGCGAAGGTGAAGGGAGCCTGTGAGCTATAGACAGACTTCCCAGAAGTACTGTGGTGCGGGGAGTTCCAAGGCTGTGAGACGGAGGTGGTGCAGCGCTTAGGCCCGAGTCTGCTGGACCTCTTCCTAGACTGCGGACATGGCTTGTCCCTGAAAACCGTCCTCATGCTTTCTGATGAACTGTTGAAAGCGCTGCAGGCCCTGCACTTCCAAGGTGTGATTCACCGCGATATCAAGCCCGATAACATCGTTGCCGGACTCGAGTCCTCCAGGGACCGTTTCTTCCTCATCGATTTCGGCCTGTCCAAAGAAGCACCCAGAGACTCTCACCCGTACAGTACCAACTTGCCTTTCCAGGGCAACATATACTGGGCTTCCAACAATGTATTGAAAGGAGTAGCCGCCCACAAGCGAGACGACGTGGAGTCCTTGATCTATGTGCTGATCTTCCTATACAGGCGAGAACTCCCTTGGTATGAGCGACACGACAGGAAGCGAACTCCGGAAGCAGTTCTCAGCCGCAGGCAAAGACTCAGGCTGAAAGAGGCTTGCAGTGGTCTGCCTGCCGCCTTCGCACAGGTCCTTGGTCAAGTGCAAGCACTAGGGTTCGCAGAAGTGCCGGATTACGAAGGGTACAGAGCTGCCTTTCGGGAGGCTTTCGAGGGTTTGGGGTATGCGTATGACGGGGAGTATGACTGGAAGAGTAGGAAGCAGCCAGTGGGCGAGGTGTGTTTGGACGACATTGAGATTGTGAGAAGCGGAGGCAGTCGCTACGACACTGCAGAAAAGCCGAAAGAAGCAGTCTATGACCAGCTGTCCCGCAGGGCTTCTAGTCCTTCCAACGTCAAAGCCAAGCCCCTGCCCAAGCCTATTCTGACTCGCCAGTCCTCCCTGAAGCGGCAAACCAGTCTCAAGCGACGGTTAGCCGCTCTCCACCTTCGTCCTGAGCGCAGTCCAGGCCGTCTGATGCGCAATCGCTGTGCCAACTCCAGTCCTTCCAGCTCCTCTCCAGACAGCACCAGTCCCGACAGTGCCAGTCCGACTCTGCCTGAAAGTGACTATTTGCCTGTGAGGACTGGCAAGGACTTCCGACTGGAATTGATTGAAGTGCAGGGCGCTAGTGAGGCGACTCCGGAAAGACAGAGACCGGCGTTCTCTGCAGAAGTCCGGGAAAGACTGCGGAAGGCGAAATTAGTGCGTGTTTAGATTTAGAGCAGTGGTTAGTCGCTGCTAAAGGCGTAATTTCAGGCTAATATCTGCATGTGTATGGAAACGCCAGTAGTTGGTGGGCAGTGATGAAGAGTAATTGAATATATGGAGTTTGTGGAAACACTGGAGTCGCTTGTAGCGCCGCCAGAAAAGCCACTACGCTGTCCCGTCACTATCCAAAGTAGGAACTAAGCAGTCAAGCGGGTCCGCTTTAACCTAGCCCAGCACACCCTTTCCAAAGCCCAACTCCACATCGCAGTCTCCTTCCACGTGCGTCTGCAAAGCGCCAGCCACGAAACCTTCTACACCTTTCAAACGCAGTCCAAGCCCCTGCAGGCGCTCAGCGCAGGGCTCTACTCCGCAGACTGGACCGAAAGTCTGATCGCGTAAGGACCAAACAGACCAGATGTGGGCAGGGACTTGGAGTTGGCGCTGGGCCTGGAGGTAGAGGCACTGTCCCGCCCAGCTCTGTATGTGAAGGAACTGTTGGTGCCTGAAGGGATGGGAGTCACTGTGGTGCCGCTGGAGGCAGTGTGGAGGACGGGCAGTTATAAGGACTGGGTGATGCTGGAGATGCCCAAATGCGGGTGCGTCAATATTCACCTGTCTCGCTCCATGCCGGTTAGGGGAAAAGCACTAAATGCAGCCGACCAAATGCCGCTTTTCCGCTCGATTCCCAGGTTTGACCAGTCCGGCCCGGAAACCCCGCCCTCAGATCGCTCCCTTTCCTCGAAAACTACTGAAATAGCGCTCTCAGCCTCCGCCGCAGGACTCATCCCTGCTGATTTCCAAGCCTTCTGTCGCTATGCCTTCATCCTAGGCCTGCACCTCGAGTCCAACGGCTGTCTCGAACTCGAAGACATGTGCTACTCCTGTGCCTGCATGCACCCTGCCTGTATCGACATCAACCGCAGCACAGGCTCTGAACTCGCCCGGCTTCGAGGCAATATCCAGCCCAAGTGGACCTATTGCACTCCCTCGCTCCCTCCCTACCCCTGTCTGCCTCGGCTTTGCTTCCCTACAGGCCTGCAAGTGTGCTTCAGCTCGACTCCCCCTGGGAGACGCTGCTTTACACAGGTGTTGGGGGAGGGACTGCGCTGCTATGGGTGTGTGTTCTATGCGGCTGTGAGTGGAGGGGACTTAGGCCTGCAGCAGGTCAGGACTGTATTCGTGCCTACTGTTTTGGGACTGGTGTCGCAGGTTAGAGATGCAGGGTTGATGATAAAAATAGCTGAAACCATCGTATCCACCCAAGTACTGAACTCAGACGGACTGACTCTGCGCTCCGCCCCTCTCCACCAGGACTCCCTACTGCGCCTCACCCAGGAAATCCCCCTGCCCACCGCCCCCTCCCAAGCCCTGCGCTTCTCTATCCAGGGCTGTGACTTCCAATACCGCCCTTTAAACAGCTTTTCCCTTGCAGGGTTTGGAAGTGTGCTGGATGTTAGGCCGGAAACAGTGATAAATGTCCTAAATGAGCTGTTACTGGAGCGGAAAGTGCTATTGGTCAGTGCTTCGGAGGCCAAATTAAGCCTGCTGGTTCCTTTTTTCGCGGAATTGCTGTATCCTTTGGACTGGCCGCACCCCCTTGTCCCGCTTTTGCCGTTGTCTATGCTAGATGTCCTTTCCGCCCCCAGGCCTATGCTGGTAGGCCTGCACGAATACCACCTTTCCACCCTAGCCGCCTATTTCCCTGAGGTAGGCAGAGACACTACCCTCATCCGCCTCGACTCCACCCCCTCTTTACACCCTTCCATCGACCTCCCCAACTCCATACTCACCACTTTGTATAGCGACTTGAAGGCTGCGGAGGGAGCAGAAGGCAGAGTGAGGGAAGCAGTGACTAGAGCCATTGGTGGGGTACTGGCGGGGTATCAGGACCATTTGGCTTGCTCGAATGGGGTGAATTACCTGCATTCTGCGGCCTTCTTAAGGACTGTTCCAGCTGGGAATCGCGCATTTGTGGAGAAATTCATTGGGACTTCGGTGGCTTTGCTGTTCCTGCAGCGGCATGCGAGTAGGGAGAAATACGCGTTTCATAGACTTGCAGTGCAGGACAGCCTGCCTCCGCACTGTCCTGACTATACCACCTACGTAGTCCCAGCCCTGCCCGATACTCTGCCCACAACTTCCTCATCCGGGTCTTACTACCAGGACGTCCTGCCCTCTCCCAGGCGTCCTCCAAACTTCAACACCTCTTTGGACTTCTCATACAGTGCTTCGGAGGAGGAAGAAGAGGTGAAGGAGGTCTCTTTCAGGCCTATTGGTCTGCCTTGCTGTGAAGACCGCCCTGCTCGGTGCTGCCCTCTTCCTGAGGCAGCTGCAGACTGGGTCCCGAAGGACTTGGAGTTGATACTGCCTCAGCGAATTTCAGGCTTTTGTACTGCTGCTGCGCCTGCTGCAGGGCGCTTAGTCTCATCCGCCCAAAGCCTGATCTCTCGACTTCTCACAGTGGACCCTCCGCCTTCTGTCTGCGGCCAACTCCTCCGTCTCCTGCTGACTAGCAACCTGGAGCCCTGCGAACTGCACCACCTCTGCACAGCCCTACGTCCCGCCCCCACCCGCTTCCTCTTCCTCTCCGCCCTGCAAGCCCTCACCCAAGGCCGCATCTTCGAACTGCGCTACCGAGCCTACCTCTACCTGTCCCAACTCTTCAACTCCCTCACAGTGGACTGCACACTCAGTGGCCACTACGACAGTGCACTGCTCGCCCTGCAGCTCTCAGATCGACTGTACTACGTCACTCCCAGAGACAGTCGGGAGTACTTGATTGAGGAAATGGCGGGGTGTGGACTGTGGGGCTGGGTGGAGTTCTGGAGGACGGGGGTACAGCAGGAAACAGCCTTTCAGGATATACTGAAAGCGGCGGGGTACATGGTGAAGTTGGATGTGGAGATTAGGGTAGCGAGGAAAGTCCTGGTGCGCCTGGCTGGGAGCTTGGGATTGGATTTGGAGCAAGAGGAAATGCTGGTTGTCCTTGTGGAGAAGCTGTACAAAGCCAGAATGAGTGAACTTGAGGAAGATTGAGGGTAAATTGGATAATGTCATGTCACTTTTACGCGAATTCAGCAGTAAATTGATATAAATGCTTAGACTTTTTGGATAGTAATGGAAGAAATCGCGACTTTACGGGCAATACATCAGTAAAATAGCAGTACTCTCTTGCACATTACACAAATAGTGTGCTTTGAGCCGCATAAGACTATGCCCTAGACTAGACCTTAGGAGAGGAACTGTCAGCCTCCGGTACTGGTGAGTCTGGGACGAGACTAGGACTGGCTTGTAGTTCCGTTATAGGTGAGTCTGGGACGAGATTAGGACTGGCTTCAGGTAGCTGCTCCGCCATAGGCGAGTCTTGGACGAGATTAGGACTAACAGCGGGCTGCGGCTCCTCTACCCGCAGGCTTTCAAAGCCTTCTTTGGGACTTTCCGGGCGAAAGCCGCTGAGTTCAGGACTGCCTTCCACAGGGACAGTGCCTTGACTCGAGACAGTCGCCTCCTCCCTCCCCCCTTCCTTTAGCTGTGCATCCAGTGCTTCCAGTCCTCTCCTGGCTTTATCAAACTCCTCCTCAAAGCAAGTGACAGTGGGAGTGTCGAAGTTGATGAACCTCACAAGGCGCAGAGAGGTGGTAGGCCGGCCCAGTAGGTACTTGGAGAAGGCTGTAAACATCACTTGTGCGCACTCGTCCTTAGGGAAGCCGAATATGCCACTGCTGATGCCGGGGATAGAAACTGAGGCCAAGCCCAGCTCTTCAGCAGCTTTGAAGGTGTTCAGTATGGCCGATTCCAGCTTTTCGTGGTTGTCCTGCCTTACTCTGGAATAAATCGGACCCACTGCGTGAATCACATACTTACAGCTCATCCTGCCCGCTCCCGTGACCGCCACTTCCCCTATATCCAGATCCCCATGCTTCCTCACATACTCCATACACTCCCTCTCCACAGTAGGCCCTCCCTTCCTGTCAATAGCACCCGCCACTCCGCCCCCCAGCCACAACCCCTCATTAGCAGCGTTAGTAATAGCGTCTGTGTGCTCCTCTGTGAGGTCTCCGTGCACTACTTGCAGTGTGGTTTGGTGCACGTGGAGGGAACGTTCGATAGTGGACCGAGGGTTGATATCGCGGAATTGGGCGGCATCGGGGTCGCTGGGGTCCATATTAGCTGCTAACAGCACTTCTTTTTCTTCTTTTGGGACTGAGTGGGGCGCAGCTGCAGGACTGGCTGGACGCTTTCGGTCTTGGGAGCCGCTCTGGAGTCTCGCTCTGTCTGGCGCTGGTAGAGCAGCTCCGCCACCTTCTGAAACACCAGCTGCACGTTGTTAGCTGTCTTGGCTGAAGCTTCTATCAGCCCACACAGGCCGTTCTCATGCACGAACTTCTCTGCTCGCTCGGCTTCCACTTCCCTTTCCTCGCCCAAGTCATTCATGTTCCCCACTAGGTAAATCGCTACGTCGGGGTCGGAGTTCTGCTTCACCTCTTTTAGCCAGTCCACCAAGGAGTCGAAGCTTTCGCCTCTGGTGAGGTCGTACATGAGGATTACTCCGTTTGCGTTGCGATAGAAGGTGCGAGTAATCGCACGGAAGGACTCCTGCCCAGCTGTGTCCCAAATTTGCAGCTTTATGTTCTTGCCAGACACTGCAAGGACCTTGGCACCGTACTCCACTCCGATTGTGACGTTGTGGTCTTCCTTGAAATCGCCTTCCGTGAACTGCAGCAGAAAGCAGGACTTGCCTACGCCTGAGTCTCCAATGATTATGATCTTGAAGAGTGCGTCAGGAGCCTGTTCCACTTCACTCATTGAAATATGTCGCCTACTGTGCAGCTGCAATCTCCACACTCTGAACTGTCAGATTAGGTAGACAGATGTCAGTCCTTTGGTATACTGAGGCTATGGAAAAGTCTCAAGCAGATTTCTAAAATTGATTTTATACAAAATCGGCACTGTAAATCATAATTTGCTGGCTATTAATTTGCAATTAGCAGCACTTTAGCGACAAAGGACTGAGAAACCCTATGAGAATCGTACTAACTCATACATGCCTGTGGACTCTTTTAACTCTATAAAACACTCAATGAACCATACGATATCAACAGATAACAACGACTCTCTCTACTCGCCACCTTTAGAAATCGATGAGTTCAATTCGGCCTATAAAGTCCGTATTCCCAGTATGACAGGGTCAAAGTGCCTGCGAGGTACATGAGCTTGGAAGGGTATTTATAGGATTCGATATAGGTGTTGGCTACTTCGCTCGTTCCATTGCAGTGTAGTAGTGCGGATAAATGGTGGACGAAATAGACGAACTGAGTGAAGCAATGGACATCGAAGAGCCAGATTGGATGACCAACAACCGCATTTGGTTTTCCCAGCACCAAGAACTGAGCACCCTCAAGTTCTCCCCCGCCACCCTGGAAGGCTGGGTCACAGAGTCTGCAGTCCCTGACGAACTCGAGGACTTGCCTTTGGATATAGACATTCTATTCGCCACCAAGCCGACACCGCCTGAAAAGTCGTTCATTGCTGCAATGGATGTAGCGGAAGCCCCTGATTTGGAGCGGATGGGAGTCGGGCGACTCTTCAACGAAGACATGGAGCAGCCGAAGGCGGACTTCGCTGATAGTCGGCGGAAGTACTGGACGAAGGAAGAGGAACTGGCCTTGGCGCAGTTCCTGGAGAGCTACGAGGGGCGGGTGCCGAAGCAGGCATGGGCTCAGGTCAGTACGTCGCTCAGGCGCTCTCAGTGCTCGGTGGTTGCCAAGGCCACGCAGATAAGGCGTTTTGGCCTTCACCGCAACCCCTCTTCCCCCCGAACTCCTCCTCCCTCCGACCTGCACTCTCGCAAGCCCACTCTCGAAGACTTGATCACTGAGGCCCTCTCCCACCTCCCATCCAACCAAGGCTCCAAAGTCGCAATTATCGCAACCATCGAGTTCCTTCACCCTGATATCGCCACCGGTCGCCACGGCTGGAGAAACTCTGTCAAGCAGATTCTGTCCTCTTCCTTCGAAAAAGTGCCAGGAGTGTATAGGCTGAAGACTGCGGGACAGACGCTGGTGAAGGAGAAGTGTGTGCGGATGCAGGATTTCATTGTCTATGCGATACAGAAGGGGAGCCAGACTCGGCAGGACATTAAAAACGTGGTGAAAACGCAATTTGCGCAGTGGCTGAATGAGACTGTGAATCCGGATAGTTCACTGTGTGTATGGGAAAAGACTCTACTCAAGAAGCTGAAGACGAGTGCCTTCATCGACCACGACCAGGCCACTCCAAAGTTCAGAAGGAGAACCCAGAGGTGACTGACTCGCAGTGAAGCTGAGGGTAGGCTAGGATATGCGCACTTTAGGTCTCCGTATGAACTCTGCAGTGCAATGGCTTATAATGTCTCGTCACCGCAACATCCGCCACATGGTCGCTGAAGAAGCAGAGGACGAGGACGATTTCGGCCCTGAGGAAGAGCCAGAGGACCCTATAGACGACCTGGAAGACCTGGTGAAGCAGGTGCAGGACTTGAGTGGAAGCGCCTTCAGCCGCAATGACATCGTTATTGTGCTGGAAGAGACCAACTACGACATCACAGAAACGCTCAAGCTGCTGGAAAAGCGGAAAAAGAAGACCAAAGCGTCTTCAAAACCCTCTCCAAAGCCAATACTTGAGGAGGAAAAGAAGGAATTTACGCGAATTCCCGACTCTCCAGTCCAACACGAGACTCCAGAACAAGCCAAATTACGGCTCAACCAGGAATACCCGAGCCAATTCCCCGCATTCGACCAGCAATCCACCAAGCCCAGCATTTCCATCGTAGTCATCGGCCACGTGGACTCCGGGAAAAGCACCTTAATGGGCCACTTACTAGCGAAAATGGGGGCTGTGGACCAACGCACCATCCAGAAGTTCGAGCGCGAGAGCAGAGACGTGGGGAAAGCAGGGTTCCACTACGCCTGGGTGCTAGACGCTTCTGAGGAGGAAAGGAAGCGAGGAGTGACTATAGATGTGGGCTACCGCTGTTTCTCCACTGCCAATAGAGATATAACCCTGCTGGATGCCCCGGGCCATCAGGACTTTGTGCCGAAAATGATATCGGGAGCGGCACAGGCAGACGCTGCAGTGCTGGTTATTGACTCCACTGAGGGCGGGTTCGAGGCTGGATTCGGGGAAGAAGGTGCAATAGTGCACGGACAGACCAAAGAACACGCCTTTATCGCTAGGTCGTTGGGCATTACCCACCTCATTGTGGCTATTAACAAGTTGGAACTTAGCAACTGGGACGAAGGTCGGTTCGACAGTATTAGGTTCCGCCTGAGTCCGTTCCTGTTGCGAGTGGGGTATAGGGAGGAAAATGTGACTTACTTGCCGCTGAGTGGACTGCATGGGGTTAACTTGATAGACAGGCTGGGGCCTGGGGAGCTCAGCAGGTGGTATAGTGGCCCGTGCTTGGTGGAGTTGCTGGACAGAGTGCAGCCAGCCTTCAGAGACGCTACCAAGCCGCTGCGAGTATCCGTAATGGACGCGTGCAAGGTGGCCCACGGCACTACCCAGGGCAACGTCGTCTCCGGCCGCATCGAAGGCGGGCAAATCCGCATAGGCGACAGAGTGCTGATTCTCCCTTCGAACGTCCGCGGCACTGTAAAGACCATAGAAAAAGGCGGTGAAAGCCTCGCTAAGGCTTCCGCCGGCCACAATGTGGATTTATCACTAAAGGACATCGATGGTGACTTTACCTTGGTCCTCCCTGGACACACCCTATGTGGAGAAACCTACCCCGCACCCATGCTAAAGCGCTTCCTCGTCAAAGGCATAACCTTCGATATTGCCTTCCCTATAACCAAGCAGCAGCAGTTGATGCTCCACTCTCAGTCCTTGAAGTCGCCTGTGACTGTGGTGAGGATCCTGCACACTGTGGATCCGGCTACTGGGGCGGTGCTCAAGGAGCGGCCGAGGTGTTTGACGAAGTATATGACTGCGGTGATTGAGTTGGAAGCGGCGGATAAGGTGTGTCTTGAGCGCTTTTCCAACTACAAAAGTTTAGGGAGAGTGACCCTCCGAGACAGGTCGGAAACAGTGATGAGCGGCATGGTGACTGAGCTTCTTTCCTAGGTCCTATGCTAGTTTTAGGCTTACTTCCCATAGATACGGGAATGAGGACTGGTCATTGAGAATGCAATTGAGAGGAAGCCAAGGGCTTAGCTAGGAGACTTGGCAGTTCGACTTGGGGTTGAAAGAGCAGGACGCGCAGGCTAATTTTTCATCTTCTCGCTCCAATGATAACTCTGACTTAAGACGTTCGAAAGGGTTTTCGACTTCCGAATTCCTGGACTCGAAGTTAGGCGTCCTGCCTCCCGACAACTCCGGCTGGGAAGCAGGGGTGTCTGGGTCAGAAGCAGGGAAGGAAAGGGGCGGGGCTGTGCCTACAGCGGGCTGGCGGGAGGCAGGGAGGAACACTGGAGAGTCGGAGAGGCTTATGGGAGAGCCGCGGAGGATGAAGGCTGTTTGGGGATTACTAGGGTCCTCAGTAGGCAAAAATACAGGCGCCACTGGAAAGTCTGGCGGCCAATAGCTCTGTGGACTAACACCTTTTCCCCCGTACTTCTTTTCCAAGTTCTCCTCATTCACCACCCCGAGCACAATCGCTGCTTCTCCCTCTCTGCAGACTTGAAACTTCTTTGCAGTCCTTTCACTAAGGAAGGGAGTTATTTTGCCCCACAGACTGCGGCCGGCGTTAAGGACAAAGCCGCGGGCTAGGCGTGAGGAGTACAGCAGGCTGAATAGCTTCAGTGCTGCGGCGAGTTCCTGAGGAAGCCTGACCTTTGTGGGGAGACGGTAGAGTTGGAGACCGCTGAAATCGAGGAGTAACACCCAGGACTCCACATGTCCAGGCAGTAGCATGTGCTCAATGACGAAATCCAGCAAATAGACGGTCGCAGCCACGAGCGTCTGAAAGCGAAACTACATAGCCCCACCTCCAGTATCTTCCCCAGCGCCACCACCACTATCGGACGAAAGCGGTGGTCTCTCCCATACACATACAGTCCTCCCATCCGCTACTTAGGCCTTACAAGCACTGGAAGCGCAGTTTCCTGCATAGCCTCTTTCTGCTCTTCCTTCGTATGTCCCCACGAAAGGTAGGTCAGCACTAGGTCCAGGACTTTGGACTGGTCCCAGTCTGCTGCATATAGGAGACGTAGGATGCAGGAGCGAGTCCAAGTGCTGGGCAGCTGAGTCCTCAAGTCTTCGCTTTCCTGTATCAGGGCTTCTATAGCGGCAATGCCCGCTTCTTCTTCACTGGTGTACTGCTGGGCTTCGAATATATGGCGGAGGGCTGATGTGCCGCTGCCTTCGTGGAGGTCGGAGCCTTCAGGCCAGTAGTGGTGGGCGGCTGCGGGCACTTGGAAGCAGGCCGAGTCCATATTAAGAAGCTGCTTAGTACTTTCGCGGAGACTTCGGAGTTACTTCTTGCACGAATTCAGAGTAGGACACCCTGCCGTCCCTATTCTTGTCATATCTGTCCATGAGCGCCCTCAAATCCTTCTCCGTCGTCATGACTCCGCTGTCCTCCAGCACCTCTCTGAACTCCTCATAGGTGATAAAGCCGTTCCTGTCCTTGTCAATGGTCTGAAAAGCGTCGTAGAAGTTGAAGCGGGGACGGCGACTCAGTCTCTGGCGGAGAGACTCTGACAAAGCCTCGCATTCCAGGTGGAGACGGAAGACCCTGGAAAGCCGCTCCAAAGTATCAGGGGAAAAAACGTCCCTAGGGTCCCTCAACGACCGGCTAAAGGGCTGCCGGGCGGAAATGACTCTGCGGTAGTCCTCGTCTTTGGGGTTCAATACGTCTGAGAAGTCGGAAAAGCGCAGACGAGAGTCGCTCAGCTTGCTGTAGGACCGGACTAAGAGGTAGGCCTCGTCCCGGAGCGACCGAACTCCCAAATTCCGCAGTCCATCCTCTATCTCCGGAGTAGTCGCAAACCCCTTATTATCCAGGTCAAATATCCGAAAAGCGTCGATCAAGTTGAAATCCGGCATCCGCGCCAGATCCACCTTCGCTGTCTCCAAGTCTCTCGCCACTTCCACCTGCTGCTTCAACGCAGTCACCAACTCTGCCTCCTCCGCAGGCGGCAGCGGCGACAGATTCAGTCTTTCCGACCTGTAAAAAGAGCGAGATAAGCTGCTCCTGTAAGGGGTTAGGCCTTCGTCGTGGGTGCGTTTTTCAGGCGTTTGGTAGAGACTTTGGCTGCTGGTTCGGAGACTGGAGCGGTACAGGTCTTCTCTTCGGTCGGCTTTGAAGGGGGAGTTGGTGCGGAGAGGGGAGGAGGACTTCGCAGGACTGAGGGACTGGCGGAAGGACTGTCGCATGGAGGAGGACTGGAGGGCGGAGGACTGCCGCAGGGGAGAGGACTGTCGTAAAGGAGAAGAGCGCCGCACAGGACTGACTTCCCTAAAGCTACCAGTCCTCAGTCTATCCCCCCGCTCCACCACTCCCTCCATGAACTCCAAATAGCTCAGTCTCTCGTCTCCGTCTGTATCCAAACGTCTCAAAATAGCGTCCAGGTCTTCCTCGTAGGCGCTGGTGTGGTTGCGGGAGAGGAAGTTGCGCAGGGAAATGCGGTCGATGTAGGAGAGGTTGGCAGTGTCTAGGGCGCGGAAGGCGGTTAGGGCGTTGAAATCGGGGCGGGAGGAGAGGGACCGGCGGTAGAAAGAGACGTCTTTTTGAAGCTGCAATTCCCTCTCCAGCAGTCGTGTGAGCGCATACTCCACATCAAAACTGACATTAGGCATCGGAGGCCTGGCGAGCACCACATCTCTCCGTGTAGAGTTGCAAGCGGGCAGGACTAGGTTGTAGAATTCGCTCAGAGACAGTCTGCCATCGGTATTGGCATCGTACTGCTTGATAATAGCCTCAGCGTCCTCCAGCGCACACAGCACTCTTTGTCTCTCGAGAAACACTTGCAGGTCTCTGCTTGTCAGGGTGCCGGTGTTGTAACGGTCAAGCAACTTGAGCGCGGAATAGGGTTCGAAGTCCACCAACTCAGCCAGGACTTGCCGAGTGACTTCCACCTGCCTCTCTCCCTCCGCTATCTTCGTCAACAGCGAGGCGAGGCGTGATTCGGTTTCTAGACTCAACATTGACAAATCGCTTCAATTAAATTATTGACGGTTAGAGGGGAAACAATAGGGCGGAGGGCTGCAGACAGGCCGGAAAGTCAGGCCTCGCATATCGATAGCTCAAAATTACTGTTTAACTCTCCTGTCATTTTCACTGTTTCTTCTACCTTCCAGGCATATCCTTGTGTCTAGTTGCTTTCTCCACCTAGTCCCAATTAAGCTTCCAACTCCTAAGTCTCCAAACGAGCCCTCCCTAGCCTAACAACAGGCAAAGGAGCAGAGATATAGGTGTAATGGAGGCAGAGAACTGCAATTGGGTTCAGCTGCAGAAGTACATCCAAGTCACCTCCCTCCTCATCGACCAAGGTCCCTCCCATATAGAGAAAACTGCCACTTCAAGGCTCACAGGCCAGCTGAAAACCGCAGCCAAGGACCTGCTGTACCAACGACTCACAGCCCTGAAACTCTCCACCAGTCCAGTTCTCAGCGAAATCTGCAGGTCTGTGTTCTGCCCTACCTCTCCCGACGCCTACAAAATCCTCACCGAGCTGATCTTCGCCCTCCGCAGGAATCCCTCCGCCTTACAAAGTGTACTGAGTGTCTGGCCAAAGGAGTCCTCAAGCTACAACGCTGCAATGGTCTGCTTCTCTTCCCTGTTCTTCGAGGACTTTTTGAGTCCGTTTAGCCAGGATTGGGAGTTGCTGCGGACTATTGGACTGTCAATCGACCTGGGGGAACACCTATTGACTGACAACATATGGGAAAGTGGGTGTGCACTGGCCTACTTCCTGAGGGCTTACCTACAGAAGCGGGAAGTGGCGCAGTTCCTGCGGGCGGTGTACGAGCGACCAGTGCTGGAAATCATATACAACGTGAAGGTGAAGCTGGCCATAGTCGTGGAAGAGGTGGAAGGCAGGCTGAGGACACTTAGGGACACATTTGAGGCGGGGGAAGGGAAGGTTAGGGCGAGTGAGCCGGTGCCTTGTCCGTCTCGACTTACTATTGATGCGTTTAATTCGGCTCACTCTACGCTGAATTCGGCTTCTTCGGAGAAGACGCTGGTTCCTGACACTGTCCAGGAAGTCCTTTCGGACGTCGCTTCCACTCTCCAAACCGCCACCGCTATAGTGCTTTCCTCCCTCCTAGACAGCCTCAATTCCGCGCCCTACGGAGTGCGGTGGATCTGCAAAGCACTGTATGAGAACGGGAAAAAGACGGGTCTGGACGAGGGGGAGGTAGGGGGAATGATAGGGATGTGGCTCTTTCCAGGGTGGAAAAAGGCGGTTTTCGGGGCTGTAGAGGCTGTGCCCTGGAAGGCGCTCTCTAAGGTAGTGAAGGGGAACTTGAGGATGGTGGAAAGGACACTGAGACATGTCTTTTCCCATACTTTCTTCCTCACGCCCGAGTACACCTCTGTAAACAACTTCCTCTCCAATCAACAGTAACCCCCATACAGCTCCCTATACACTTCCTACCTGCACCAGTTTATCCAAGTCCCCGACCCTTCCGACCTCTCCCTCATCTCCTCTGAAAAGGGCGTACGCGACCTCAGCCGCCAAAGCCGCATTTCCACCCTCGACGTAATGAACATCCGAGAAACCATAGGCCCCAAGGAGGCCAGGCAAGTGGCGGAGTTCCAGTTCCATGCGAGTGTGTTTCCGCTGCTTTCAGTCCCGGAGCTATTGAAAATACTCACTTCTAGGCCGAGGCTGTTTCCTCAGGGGGTAGTGCGTCTGGCTCAGGAGATAGTTGCCAGCTTTTTGCCTAATTTTTCGCAGTCGGGGGAGTTCGATTGCTACCCGTTTTTGCTGTTTTTCGACCATAATTCGGAAAGTGTGTTGACGACTTGTAGGAAAAAGTCGCCTTTTGGCCTGCCTTTGGCTCCTTTAGTAGTCAAAAAGGTAAAAAGAGCGATTTTGCGACTATTCCAAGCAATTGAAATGATCCCAGACCTCGGCCAGCAGCCAGCTCTGCCCGACCTATCCTCAGAAATCGCTTTAAAGGGCTATTTATACCAATCTCACAAGGCTGCCATAGAAAAAGCCATATCAGCCAAGACAGTGGCTGAGTTTCTAACATGCAATTTGCCTGACTTGCCTGAGGAGTACCGGGCTGAGGACTATAAGTTGCTGTTTAATGAGGTAGTTGCGAAGGTCACTAGAAGGAAGGAGAAAAACAGGGTGTGGAAAGGGGTGAATAAGGTGCTGATATTGGCAGGAAGGACAGTGGAAAGCCTTCGGAAGGAGTTGGAGGAGGACAATCGAGAGGCAGACCAGCGGCAACTGCTCCGAGACGTGCTAACGCGCCAAATAGTAGTCAATCTGCGTGATTTCTAAGCAGAGGAAGAGGATATGTCAGTTAATCGAGAAATTTCCATTCCGCCCAAAAAGTCTCATTCAGTTTGCTACTGTGTTGCGGACTTCTGCAGGAATTTCAGTCGTTTGCCGAAGGTCCTTAATGCGACTTTCGATGGGACGAATGCGGGGCAGGTCCGCAGCTGCTTCGCGGCGTATATGGACCTGGTGAGGGACCAGGTGAGACGCAGGGAAAAGGCGGAAGAGGTGGTGGATGGGGTGATGAAGGGACTGGAGGACCATGTGACTAGGACGATGCATGGGGATGTGGTGGCGACCTGGGCCTCTGCAGCGGACTTAGAGCTGTGGCGGAAGGCGCAGCAGCTAAAAGACTGGGGAGAATCCGAGTTCGGCCTGTGCGAGTGCAAAATGGAGCCCGCCATAATGTCCCAAGCCGGCTCCCTGCTTGACCAACTCGCACACCTGATGACTCCCTACGAAAAACTCACTCTTCTCAGCGACTTCACCTCCTTGCTTCTCACAGACCTGCTGCTTTGCCAAGCCATTTCTCACGAATCCAACCCGGATGCTTGTCTGCGAGCGCTGGCGTTTACGCTCGTGCAGTATCTGTGTGCGAGGGATACGCCGGCGCAGTTGCATTCCAGTATGGCCTTTGTGTATACGTTTGGAACGTATCGACAGCCGACGTTGAGAGCGACTTTCAGCTTTTCGCTGTTCCAAGGAGCACTAGCCTACATAGCCCGTCTCTAGTTGTAGTACATCTCCAGTCCCATCCCGTCGTGGATCTCGTAATCTCCCAAAGTGATGTGGTCCTTAAAGACCACATTGGCCTTCTGCAGGCGGATGCGCTCTGCCCTGGTGCCTGTGTGCGCTGCAACTAAGCGCTTCAAGTCTCCCACTGTGTCGGACGGCAGACACTTCACTCGCACTTTCTGCCCCAGCCGGTCGTTGCAGATGACTTCCATCATTCGTTCCATTTAGAACTGAACTGTGGCTAGTTTCTTATGACCCAAAGGACTGAAAGTCAGTGCAATCAGCTCTTTGGAGGTCTGGTAGGGGTGGAAGAAGTAGGCACTTGTGTCGGAAGCCAAGGGACATACGACACTGTACCAGCTTTGGAACAGCCCAGTCGCGCTTTCCACCTGTGTGCAATCTTTGCCTTGGATGTCGTACTTCGTGCTAGAGCCGTTGCCTAGGACTAGCAGGGAGGCGCCACTGCGTAGACACATGCACCATTTGGTACCTGGTAAAGTCGCATTGAGGAGTTCGAACATTTGACCACGAGTATTGTAGCGCTCAATAGAGTTGCAGCCGCCCCCTGCTACGTATATATTCGACCCGAGTTCACAAGGGTTTATTCCCGCTCTCGGACTACTCATAGGTCCGAATTGATTCCACCGACCGTCTATCAGGTTATAGCTCTCGCAGGCAGCTAAGGTCATTTGACTCGAATACGCCCCTCCGAATACCATCATTTCCCCATTGAAATACACCAGTCCATGCCACGCTCTCGCACTTTGCATACTTGGCAAATTGTGAACTGTCCCATCCCACGCATCCACTAGGTAGGCATTCGCGTGCCAGGTCCCTCCGCAGGCAAATATGCGTTCGTCCTGCATCAAAAAGCACACAGTGTCCGCATTGATGCTATTCGCTCCCATCAGGCTGATTGCCGACACTGCCGTTCTTTGGTCCAGAGAGATCTTATTCAGTCTGCCAGGCTGGAAGAAGGGAAAGTAGTTGGAAAGCGACTTCCCCGGGATCTGTAGATTGAGGGTCACCAGGTCTCGAAGCGCTGCAAAGAAGGCGTCCCTCTTCGCCTGGTTGATAGAAACCTCATACAGTCGCTGGCCTTTGAAGAAGCCAGGACTAGTATCGGAGTTCTCACAGTCTCTGATAGTCTGGTGGAGGGCTGCATGGTGCTGCGCCAACTTCCCCTTCCACTCGTTAATCATCGGCTGTATCAGCGTTTCCAACTCTCCGGGTATTCCCTCAACTACCTTTTGCGCTTGTCGATACTCCTCGTCTTCCTTTCGTTGCATTTCCGCGAGTTTGGCGCCGACTGCGCGGTAGTTTTTGATGGAGTGGGTGGGGTCCGGCAAGTCTTGAAAGTGGAGGACTATGCAGCTGGCGCAGAGGTAGATCAGTGGGCCTTGGCAGGTGCAGTACACAGTAGCGGGCTGGAGTCTGCACCGGTTGCAGAGATGGTTGCTAGTGTCCATTATATCCTTTCGATTAGTAGTGGATCTGCATACATACCGATACTATAAGGTCTGCTGCCAGTGCAAGTCTCAGAACTGGGGTTAACCCAGATGCCATATAGTCACAGTTAAATGGTGATTTTGCTGGTCCTGTGGGTCTGCGCTTCTGCACGCTTGCTGGGGTTGATGCAACTCAGTATACATGGAGAGCGAGTGCCGGAGACTCAGTTCCCATGGGCGCTGCCAGAGGAGCGGCCTGCAGGAGACCTAACGGAAGTGGGAGAGGAACAGCAGAAGGCGCATGGACTGGCACTAAGAGGGAATTACTCACTGCTGTTTGGAGAGATGTATTCGCCACATCAAGTCTACGCTCGAAGCACGGAAAACCCTAGTGCTTTGCACAGTCTGCAGCTGCAACTTGCCTCGATCTACCCGGCATCATCGTCTCCTTTCTCTATTCACACTTTCACAGACGACCAGGAAACCTTCCTCCTCCCTCATCTTTCCTGCCTCCGCATCCCTCATCTCATGAAGCGCGACCAGTTAGTTTCCGCCCGACACATGGAACTCCTAGACAAAATCGCAGCATTGGAGCCGGAATTGCGCAAATATGTGCCGGCCCTGGACATTTGGACTGTGTACAATTGGAGTCAGGTGGTGGTGAACTACGCGGAAAGAGGGAGGGAACGTGGTTTCGGGACAGAGGTTGAGGACTTGGCGGTTTTGGTGCATGATCATGTCCACTTCAACCTACTCTATGGCGACCGGCAGCAGCACAAACTAGGAATGACTCCTTTGCTCCTCAATACCATTCAGCGCTTCCACTCCCTCCTACAAGGCGAATTCATCTCCCCAATCGCTCTCTTCACAGGCCCCGACCTCTCCCTCATCCCCTTCCTTCGAGGTCTGGACATCGAGGAAATACCAGGGCCGGGCGCCTTTCTGATAATAGAGCTGTGGGCAGAGGAAGACAAAGCGGTGCTGAGTGTGAAGTACAATGGAGAGGAAGTGACATTGCAGAGATGTGAGAGTCCGTGCACCTTGGAGGAGTTTGAGAAGGGGTATGAGAAGCGCATGTATCAGGATGAGGAAAAGTGGTACACCAAGTGCAACAAACTGAACCCGGAAAAGCCCTGGCCCTGGAAGCGCATCGGCCTCTACGCCTTCGCCTTCGGCTCAATGCTGCTCCTCGTCAAGATCAAGGAAAAGCTGGTCTCTCGCTTCGTCCAAATGTTCAAAAAGAAAGCCGAATAGCCTAGTCTAAGCATTATGAAGGGACAAAGCAGAATGAAAGGGCCGGAGTTGGTGTTTCGGAAGGAAGTGACGCTCACGGACCTCAACAATGACCCGCTCATTGACACCATTGCGAAGAGGTACTTCCAGCAGAAGATCAAGCAGGAGATACAGAGAGGTGGGACTTAGGTAGAGATCAGCATCACTACCAGGTCAGAAGCCAAGTTACTCCGCCTCTCCGGTCTGCCTCTCGTCTACTCCAAAGCTCCTCCCCGCTTCCTGCCCTCCCCCAAGCCCTCTCCCAAGGCCTTTTCCCGCTCCCAAGTCAGCTTTCTCCGCGACATTCGGCCGATCACATCCCACCACCAAAGCCGCGTCCTTAGTGCTTCGAAGCACTGGAAGTCTCCCTATGTGCAGTATGAGAAATGCCGCACTTCGCCCTATCCTGCCTACTATGACTCTCCGGACTCTCCCAAGACTCGCACTTTGGCCATTAATACGGACATCACGCCTTTGTCGAGTGAGGTCGGAGAGCCAGAAACCCCCAGCCACTCCTTCACAAGCAGGCTCCTGTTCGGCGCCCAGCGAAGAATCGGCACAGCGAGGAGTATAGACCAGAAAGTCCTCTCCGTAAGAGGAATTCGCAGCTTCTATAGGTAAATAAGCCCTGAAAGAGTGCCAAAACAGCTTACAGACATACAATGGACAAATAGACAGTGATTTTCCTCTATCCCCTAGCCTTTATAAGCCTTCCTATAGCCTATTATAGTGACTATAAGTCTCTTGTCTGGAACTTCTCTTCATCTTTTCCTCCACTTCCTTGCTGTAAAAGACCTCATTCGCTAGAGCTATCGCCCCCATGCAGGTGACCACTAGCAGAAAGAACAGTCCCAGGGCTGAATTCCCCTCTGCACACTGTAGGGTCTGACATGCAGAGAAGCAGCCGGAGTGGGTGCAAGTCTGCTGGCACTTCTGAGTGCAGGGAGAGGAGGGGAGAACTGGGTCGAGGATGAGGGTTTGGAGGGGGGAGGTCTGGGCGAAGACGGAAAGGAGGAGGAGGGGGAGAAGCCATAAGGTCGCCATGATCATTACTTCCTATCTACCCGTCCACTCCCTGCCTGCACACCGGACAGGTGTTCCTAGTTCGCAGCCAAGGCACCACACACTCCCCATGGAAGACATGTCTGCAGGGCAGTCTGTTCGCATACTCCCCGGCCTTGAAAGCAGTTAGACAGATAGTGCAGGTGTCTCCCTTTTGCTCCATTTCCCTGGTCACTTTCGCAGTTTCCATGCGTTCCAGGTACTCGCGGGAAGCAGGCTGCACGCTATCCGCCTGTGAAGACACAATCGAAGCCAAAAAGTCCTCAAACGACCCGCCCAGTCCGTACTCCGCCTGAGGAATTCCGAACAGCCCTAGTCCCTGCATGATGAAGTAGAGCACTGCGGCTTGGCGCTGGGGCAGGAAGTGGAACAGCTCTAAGGCTTCGAAGGGACTGCTGATGCGGATTAGACGGACGCGGCGCAGGGCTCTGGGTCTTTCGAGCTGTGGGATTTGGGCGTCTTCGTCGCTGTCGGAGTTGGGGTAGAGAGGCTGTGGTCGGTGCTGTTCAGCTGGATAT